>Ga0208157_1001334_pt1 | contig 11288 bp, 7 predicted proteins | sample 5_EtaG_FD_184077 | JGI IMG/M metagenome (GOLD analysis project Ga0208157, IMG submission 184077) | Marine viral communities from the Subarctic Pacific Ocean - 5_ETSP_OMZ_AT15132 metaG (SPAdes) (version 2) | ecosystem: Environmental > Aquatic > Marine > Oceanic | place: Pacific Ocean | collected...
ATCTCTTAGGAACTTATCAGAACCTTCAAAGAGTTTTAGTTTACCGTCTTCTTGCACTTGCTTTGCAAATTTAGATACTGGACTTGCTTGATCTTCTTTATGCTCTTCACCTTCTCCATAGACATTGAAGTATCTGAATCCTTGTACTAATTTAAATCTATCAATATTATCCTGCATCCAATAGTCACTAATGACTTTAGATATTGCATAGTAGTTAAGAGGGTTTATGAGTCCCTGCTGATTACCATAGACAGATGCAGATGATGCATACTTAATAGGAATCTGATATCGTATTGCTTGTTCAAATAACCACTCAGTAAACTCTACGTTAAAGTGATTGATTGCTTTTACATTAGTGCATGTTGTATCAGAGATAGCACCTTGATGTAGTATGAGTTCTACTTTATCCCACTCAGCAAAGCTATGAAAATGCCAACTGTTCCTTTTTTCGACTTCAATTACAGTTTTGCCCGATAATTTTTCCAGGAATTTTTTTCCTATAAAACCTTCGCTACCTGTTAATATGATCATGGTGTAAATACTAGGTTAATTGATGCGACTATTCTTTTCCCTTTTGATGGAGGTACTTCGTGATTCACTATAGACGGGAATAATAATAACATACCATTTTTTGGTTTAATTGAAAAATTATTCTCAAATATAATAGGTGAACTATTTTCTTCTACATCTATGTAGTATACGCCCGATATAGTTGCTGGCCAGTGATTATGTTTTACTGTATGATTTCCTTTTTCATATTCCATCACCCAAAAATTTAGTGGATATAAATCACATTTTACTTTTATAAAATTCCTACTCACATCTATTATTCTATCAATTAGAATCTTAAATCTTGGTTCTTTATAATGAGTATCAAAATGACTGTGCCATGCTTTTACATTACTATTATCTGATTCTGGATACTTTTTTCTAAAATCTGATATAATCTTTTTTAATTTATTATTTAATTCTTGATGATTCTCAAGAGTGTATATTCCAATTTCTGTTTCTGTTTGTATTTTCATTTTTTTATATTATTCATTAGATTATAATACGAATAAATAGGAAAAGCAAGTAGTATTCATGCTACTATAAATATCTAAAAAGCGTTAATAATGGCACTCAATTTTCCAGATAATCCCACGCTAAATCAGGTTTTTACTGATACTACTGCAGGATTTACCTATGTATGGAATGGCACACTATGGATTAGTTTTGAGTCATCCTCAGTTAATGGTATCAGAGAACTTGATAATATATCTGGTTACTTCAATGGAATTCAACAAACTTTCGATTTGATGATTGGTGGTGTTCCAATAACACCATATCCGAGTAGACCAGAACAACTTATTATAAGTATTGGTGGTGTTATACAGAATCCAGGTGAAGATTATAATATTGTAGCGAATACTAAAATAGAATTTAGTACTGCTCCTGTAAATGGATTAGCTTTCCACGGTCTTTCTGTTGGTGCATCTCTTCCAGTAGTCCCTCCTACTGCTGTTGGTGTAAGGTCAGATGGAACTCTTGTAGGTGCTAGTGTTACTGCATTTAACTTCATTGGTGCAGGTAATACATTCAAGATGCAAGCCGATGGCGGCACAATGGATGTCTTCATCCAAGGTGGAGGTGGAGGTGGAATTGGAACTCCTATTACTTATTCGGATGGTACTGCTTCTCCTTTTACTTATCTTGAAGCAAGTGTAACTGTGAAAGAGGATCTTAATATTGATACTAATAATGCTGGATTAACTACAACATATATTTTGTCTGTAATACCAGAGGTTGAGATTGCAGCAGGAGTTGCTGTTACGATTGGTATTGGTAAGAGTATGATTATTGATGTTCTACAACTAGGAGATGCAAACTAATGTCAGATTTAAGAGTTACTAATTTACGTGGTAGAACTACTGGAACACCTCCCAATTTACCTGATGGTGTAGTTGTTGGTGCAGCTGCAACAGTTACTGATCAATTAAGCATTAAAAGTGCTGATGCTAGTCCTGGTAGAGTTGATATTTACTGTGAGGTTAATAATGCTCATTATGTAAGATTACAAGCACCTGCACATAATGAATTTAGTGGCAATCCAACAGCAAAACTACCTAATCTTAGTGGAACTATTATTGCAGGAGACACCCCTTCTGCTATTAACACTAATATCAATACTACAGGTATTGTTACTGCAGGTACACTTAGTAGTTCTGATTTAATTACTAATTCACTAAAACCTCAAGAAGCAAGATTTAGAGGAGTATCAGAATTTGTTAATAGACAGAATGGTAATAATGTTGGATTGGTTTATCAGTCAGGTGGAAGTAATATTGGATTTACAACAACTCCTACTGGTGATATAACCTTAAATGTAAATCAGATACCAGTTACATCTGACTTTGCTGATCATGCCTTGACATTTAGTGTTATAGTAAGTAATACTGGTACTGCAAGGAGTGTAACATCAGTGAAACTTAATGGATATACTGCTCCTATTAAATGGGCAGGTGGATCATTAGCATCTGCAATAACAGGTGTTACTACAACAAACGGAACTGACATTTATAACTTTACTGGAATCAATACTGTAGGTTCTGCAACAACAACGGCAAATTACATTGTACTTGGATCAGTGAACGGAGGTTATGCTTAAATGTCACCTATTCTATCAAGATTAAATTGGGCACAAGGATTTGGTAGAAGACCTTTTGTTCCATCTGGATCTGCAATTTTTAATAATATAGAAGATTACTTCTCAACTTATAATTATTATGGTTCAAGTTATAGTGCTTCATATACAAAGAAGGATGGAACACCAGTTGCATCAACAGATTCTCCATTTACTGGAACAGGTGAGGGATATTATAGTGTAGAGTTTGGGTTGAACAACTCTATTGCTTTTCATACAAGTAGTTATTTTGGATATGGGAGTACTGGGACTTTTACAATAGAATGGTGGGAGAAGAGATTTGAGGCAAATGGCAATCCAGGATTAGAGAGAGATCCATATATGACTGTAATGGATCTTGGTAATACTAGTTCTGGAATATTCATTGGTCTTAACGGAACTAATCAGGGTAAGTATTATATTACCATTGGTAATGGTGGTACTACCATGTTAACAGAGTCTACAGGTGTTGCCGCAGGTACAGGATGGCATCATTATGCATTGTCTGTTAAAGAGGGTGGCGGCAGTCAAGACTTTAGATTTTTTAGAGATGGTGTTGTGCAAGCTAGTACTTCAGGAGCTGGAACTTCTTGGGGATCTACTACTAGTGATTTTACAATTGGTGGGCAAAAAGCATATCCAGGTAATTATAATTTCCAAGGAAGAATATCAAACTTTAGGGTAACAACAGGTATTTCTAGATATAATGCTAATTTTTCAGTACCAACAAAACCGTTTGTTGATTGGGCTGATGGTACTAATGTCAATACTCAATTTGTATGTTGCAAGTCTCCAGATCCATTAGGTGCAGATGGTGATATTTTAACTGCAAGTGCTGGAACTACGAAGAAGACTAGAGTAAAATATCTTGAAAAAGGTGGGATGGTATGGATAAAATCTAGAGGTCAAGCATACGAGCATTGTCTTGTTGATACTGTACGAGGTAAAGATAGGTGGTTACGGGTTAATAGTACTCATGCAGAGACTAATGATAATAACAACATCTATGCATTTACTAATGATGGATATACTACTGGTGGAGATCCTCGTGTAAATAATTCTGGTTATCATTATACATCTTGGAATTTTGCTAAAGATTCTAAATTTCTGGATATCGTAGAATATACGGGGGATGGTGCTACATCTCGTTATATTGACCATACACTAGATAATATACCTGGATTTCTTATAATAAAGAACTTAACTCAGAGTGCTACTGGGTGGGTTGCTATTCATAAAAATGCAGAAAAATCCGCTACTCCTGGTCAAGGTGTATGTCAGTTGAATGACAGTACTGGTACTATATGGGATCTTGGAGATACTCCTGATGCACAATATCCAAGTTTAGGTGGTCCTGATAATAAGACAAATCAATTCCATGTAACATCAAACTGGAATAACTATGAGACATCATCTGGTGCAGGTTATTTGGGAACTAATAATAATGGAGAAAAGTATATAGCTTATGTTTTTGCTCATGATGAGAGTGATACTGGTATGATTCGTTGTGGATATTTTAATACAGATGGTAATGGAACTTCTCCTGCAAATACAGGTAATTCTGGATATAATGATCTTGGATGGGAGCCACAGTGGATGATGACGAAAGAAGTTTGTGAGGATACTACTGGTTATCCAGGAACATCAGGAAATTGGGATATTTGGGATGATAAGAGAGGTGTAGGAACATATACAAGATATTTACGAGCAGATCTACCTGATACTGAGCAAGGTATGCTTGGAGGAAAGACTGCTTCATTTAGGGCAAGAGGATTTAGATTTTCAAATTTTGGTAATGGAAGAAGATTTATCTATGTTGCTATCCGTAAAGGGTTGATGGGTGATCCTAAAGATACTAAACGTAAAGCAATAGATTTATTTGCTCTTGGAAGAGGTGGTACTACTTGTAATGGTAATAATGGTGGATTTGGAACTCAGGTTGCAGATGGTGGAGAAACTACAGAAGCAACGGGTCAACAGTCATATCTAACACCAGGAACATATCAATGGACATGTCCTGCTAATGTAACAAAGGTACATGCGGTATGTATTGGTGCTGGTGGAGGTGGAACAATGGGTGGTAACTTTGAGGCAGGTGGAGGTGGTGGACTTGGATGGAAGAATGATATTCCAGTAACACCAGGTCAGACATATACTGTAGTAGTTGGTAATCAAGTTAGCAATACTGATGGTAATGACTCATATTTTATAAATGCTAATACTGTTAAAGGTGGTGGTGGAAAAGGATTAAATGGTGGCGGTGGAGATTTTGTGGGAGATGGTGGCGGTAATGGTGGTGCTCATCAGACATATGGTGGAGGCGGTGGAGCAGGTGGATATAGTGGAGATGGTAATAGCGAAACTGGTGGTTCTGCTGGTAGAGGTTCTGCTAATGGATTAACTGGTGGTGGTGCTGGTGGTGGAGGAGTAGGTGTATTGGGTGAAGGTAGTAGTGGTACTAATTCTGCAGTCAATAATACCTATGGTGCTACAATGCCTGGTGGTATAGGTGGATCTGGTGGGTCGAATGGTACTAGTGGAACAGTACCAACCTTTAGTGGTGGATATAGTGGTGGAGTAACTGGTGGTCCTGGTGGTGCTTATGGTGGAGGAGGTGGTGGAAATGCTGATAGTGGTAGTACTAAACAATCTGCATTAGGTGCTCCTGGTGCTGTAAGACTTATATGGGGTGATGGTAGAGCATTCCCAGCTACAAATACAGCAGATCAACCAGCAAACCAAGGTACTAACACAGCAGTAAAATCTTATGGGTTTGCACCTGATATGGGTTTTCTATTACATTCCTATGATTCTAGTGGTGGTGCAAGAGAGACTTTCTCTAGAGTAAGTGGTACATCATGGAATGGTGGTACTGGTAATAGTGCCATGCAGACAAAGTGGGATTTAGATGGACAAATTGCGAGTGTTGATTCATCAGTTAATAAATGGCCTCTTAATGGAGGAAATTGTGGTGGTAATAATTTAGGTAGTAATGATATAATATGGACTTGGAGAAGAGCGAAAGGATTTTTTGATACTTGTACCTGGTATTCAAATGGTAATGATAATGAACCATATCCACACAATTTGGGAGCAGTTCCTGAAATGATATGGTATCGTAGACTTGATGGTAATATGGAAGGAATGTTTGTATATCATAAAGATTTCTTCCAACAATCACAATATGCAGTAACAGGATACCAAGCAATTTATACTGGTTCTGGTGTTTGGGGTGATGGTACTGTTCCTCATACAACAACTCATTTTACAATGGGTAATACTGCAGGTAATAATTATTGGAATGCTGCATATTTGTTTGCAACCAATCCTGGTATTAGTAAGGTAGGGAGTTATGAGACATTATCAAATGGAGATCCTCAAAATATTGACTGTGGATTTACTACTGGTGTTCGTGCTTTACTAATAAAGAGAATGACTAATATACCTGCAGGTGATCCGTCAGTTGGTGGGTGGTTCTGTTTTGATACTGCAAGAGGTATGGCTACTTCAGGTGCTACTAGTGGTAGTACTACATTTAGTGGAAATGTTAGCGATGTGTTAAAGATACAGGGACCATCTAATGGTGGAGGAACTGGTCTTCAGTTTGGAACAGGTGCATATACAATTGAGTTTTGGATTAAGACAACTGCAAATGCTGGTTGGATTATGTTTAATGCTGGAAGTAATACTGGAATTAGAATAAGTGTTGGTAAGAATGGTAGTACTGGTGGTGGTTTTGATGGAAGGATAGATGTAAATGAGCAGGTTGGTAATAATGATAATTACACTGAGTCAGGAACGAACGTAAGTGATGGAGCATGGCATCATGTTGCTATCTCAAGACCAGCTGGGGGACAAATGAAATTATGGGTTGATGGAGCAGATCAAGGAACTGGTGGTACTGCTAGGAACTGGAGTAGTACTGATGATTGTTTCTTTGGTAGAAGGCAAAGTGGTGGTGGTTATGCACTTAATGGACAGATATCAAACTTCCGTGTAACAGGTTCAGCTTTATATACGGCTCCTTTTACACCTTCAACATCACCATTGACTCAAACTGCTAACACTAAATTATTATTCTGCCAGAGTGATACAGATCCTCTTGCATCAACAGTAACTCCAGGTACAATTCAATATACAGGAGGTACTATGACAGCAACTTCTGCTAACCCATTCTCAAGTGCTGTTTCTCCTTATATGAGATTAGATAATCGAGATGCTCAAACTAGTTCTACTTGGGTTAAGAAGACTGATGAAGGGTTTAGGATTGAGAGTGGTAATCAACTCAATGTCGCAGGGGGTCAAAAATACATATATTATGCCATTGCATAAATATCTAAAAAGTACGAAAAATGTCGCAGTTACAAGTTGATAACATTTATAATAAGGATGGTACAGGTTCTCCTACTTTCCCAAAGGGTGCTAACTTTACCGAAGGTGCTGTAGTTTCTGGTATTCTAACTGCAACTACAATGGGTTCTGCTAGTGATACCACTACTTTTCCTGGTAATATAGTAGTTCAGGGAACGCAGACTATTATTAACTATGATGATTTTAATGTAAAGGATAAAACGATTGGTATTTCTTCTACTGCTAGTCCTACAGATACTACAGCAGATGGGGCAGGTATAGAAATATATGGTACTACTCATAAGAAATTAACATATAATAATACTAAGAAAGGATTTGAGTTTAATGTCCCGATTACTACTGATGAAACTAGAATTGTAGCAGCATGTGAAAAATTAGTACAAGTAACAGGTAATACAGTTGGGTTATCATATAATACTAATGGTAATATGGCAGTTGTGACTGGTTCTTCAGGTGATATTACTCTTAATATAGAGAGTATTCCTGAGACTTCTGATTTTGACAATAATGCTATTTCTTTCTCTCTTGCTATCGTACAGGCAGGAACAGCAAGATCATGTACTACAGTTAATCTAAATGGATATACTGCTCCTATACGTTGGGCAGGTGGATCTCTTGCTAGTGCAACGTCAGGATTAACAACGACAAGTGGAATGGATGTTTATAGTTTTACAGGAATCAATACAGTAGGGTCTGCTGCTACATGCACTAATTATTATCTACTAGGTGCAGTTAATGGAGGATATGCTTAATGTCACCACTTCTGAATAGAGCCAACATAAGTTCTACCTATGGATCAAGAGTTGCTGCACTAAGGAGACAAGCTAATGCTTCTTCTGGTGATGGTAGTATCCCTGATGGTGATGCAATATTCGTTAGTGGAGGAGGTCAAAATTGGACATGTCCTGCTGGTGTAACCGCAGCTAGAGTTGTTGTCATAGGTGGTGGCGGTGGTGCATCAAGTGGTGCTGGTGGTGGCGGTGGTGGTGCTGCCATGAAGTTTTATGATAATCTAGTACCAGGAACTGCTTATGTATTAGAAGTTGGTATTGGTGGTGCTGGTGGTAATACAGGTACTCAAGGTGGTACTAGTAGATTTGAAGGTCCAGGTCAAACAATAAGTGCAACTGGTGGTTATGGTGGTCAACCTGGTAATCTTTCTCAGACTGGAACTACTTCTGGTGGAACAGGACAAGGTGGAGATATAAACGGTACTGGTGGATTTGGGCAACCAGGTGCAAATGATCCTATTGGTAGTTGGGGTTTTAATCAAGTACAATCAAATTCAATAGGAGGAACTGGTGCTGGTGGCGGCGGTGGCGGTGGTTCAGATAATGGTATTCCTTTACATGGTGGAGCAGGAAGTATGTACGCTGGTGGAGGTGGTGGTGGAGGATCGGATAATGAAATAGGTGGTGATGGTGGACCTGGAGGAGAATTAGCAATAAGTGGTTATAGTCAAAGAGCATTTGGTGGAGGTGGAGGAGGTACTGATGGTAGTCATATATCTCAACCTCAAAATCGTAATGGATCTGGTGGTGGAACAATGGGAGGTTATGGTGGAGTCTATGGTGGTAACTATGGGGAATCAAAGGATAGTGCTCAAGGTGGTGCTGGTGGTAACTACGGTAGTGGTAATGGTGGAACTGGTGGACAAGGTGTAGGTCAACAAGGTGGTGGAGGAGGTGGTGGTTCCTTCGGTGGTGGAGGTGGTATGGGTAGATATAATGGTGGTAACTATGGTGGATCAGGTGGTGGTGGATTGGTGTATATAAAATATGGAACAGATTTTGATGGTACAAATGTAGGTGCTCATTATCCAATAGCGAGTACATTTAATGGAAGACTTGATTTGATATATCATACTTTCAGGAAAGATAATAGTCTTGCACAAGTAAGAGCACCTAATGGAATACTTGCAGGTGATTTATTGATTATTATGGAATATGGTCCTGATGTTACTTCTAATATCAATGGTAATATTCCAACTGGATTTACTAAATCTAATTATTATTCTGAACATGCTGCTGTTGACCAGAGACTACATTATAAAGTAGCAGATGGTACTGAGAATGATGTAGTATACACAGGTCAGTCGGGATCTAATGCGGATATGCATATGTTTGTGTATCGAGGCAACGTTCCCCTTAGCAATGTTCTTGAACAGGGTGGAACTTCTAGTCAGCAACAAACGGGTACTGGTTGTAACTTAAGTATGAACTATTGGGAACAAGGTGGTAACTGGAGTCCTTATGTTCTCACACTTTGGACTGCTGGAACTAGGAGTGCTGATACTTGCTATATTGCTGGAACAACCCCTGCTACAACATCAGCTGGTTCAGATGGATTTGGTGGAAATGGGTGGTATCATAAACCTAGTCTTTGTGGTAAGAATAGTAATGAAGTTGAGTGTTTCTCATGGGCACTTGATGATACTTCTGGTACAACTTCAGGTAGTCCTACAACTAGGACTGTTTCTTGGACTTATGGATCTACTTCCAGAAATACTAGTTTAGCAATGGCATTAAATCTTGATTTTACGCCACCACCAGCTGGACAAGCAGTATTAAATACTGCAGGAAATAGTACTACATGGACATGCCCTGCAGATGTAACAAGAGTTTCTGTTGTTTGTATTGGTGCTGGAGGTGGATGGACTGATTCTACAGGAGATACAACAATTACTTTTGGTAGTGTAACTCTTACTGCTGAAGGTGGTCATTCTCGGAATACTAATTCTGCTGCTGGTGGGGGAGCTAGTGGTGGTGATCAAAACTATACTGGTGGTGATGGATATTCATCTTCTTATACATCAGGTGGCGGTGGTGCTGCAGGATATAGTGGTAATGGACAACGAGGTTCTGGTGGAACAGAATTTTTTGCCAATACTTATGTAGCTGGTAGTGGTTCTGGTGGTGGAGGTCAATCACTTAACGGTCCTAGTGGAGATGGTACAGGTAATCTTACAGGTGGTGGTGGAGTAGGAATGTATGGTAAAGGGGCTGATGCAACAAGTTGGGCAAAAGGTGGATCTGGTGGACTAGATTCTCAAAGTTGGAATGGTGCAGATTATGGTGGAGGTGGTGGTAATGCTCAAAATGTTGGAACACGAACAGGTGGTGGAGGAGGATTATGCTGGAAGAATAATATTCCAGTAACACCTGGCACAACTTATAATGCATACATCGGTGGCGGTGGAAATGGTGGTAATGAAGTTGGTTCTGGTGGACACGGTGTAATAAGAATTATTTGGGGTTATAATAGATCATTCCCGAATAATAATACTGCTGACGTATAGTTATTAACAACATAAATACCTAAAAAGTAATAAAAAATGTCATCTCTAAATGTTGATACCATAAAGAATAGAACTGGAACGGCAGGTCCGACAATTGCTGGTGATACTCAGATATCTGGTGGTGGTCTAACTCTTAGTGGTACTTTAATAGCTCAGTCTGGTATCGTAACGAATCTGACAGTTAATGGTAGACTCTCAGTTGCTGGTACAATGACCACAATTGATACTGAAGAATTAAATATAAAGGATAAATTAGTTGGTATTGGTTCTACAGCAACACCTACAAATGCATTAGCGGATGGTGCAGGTATTCAGGTTTTTGGAACAACAGATAAGACATTAACATATAATAATACGAAGGGAGCATTTGAGTTTAATATCCCTCTTAATACTGGTATCATAACTGCGACTAATATTACAGGTACTACTATTACTGGTACTACTGTAAATGCTGGTACATTAAAACCAACAGAGACTAGATTTGAGAATGTTTCTGAGAAAGTTAAGAGAGTTGGTGGTAATACTGTTACGTTAAATTATGATACTTCATCATCTAATATTGGATTTACAACTAACCCTACAGGAGATATTACACTTGAGGTTAATAATATTCCTACGACTAGTGACTTTGATGATCACACATTAACATTCAGTGTGTTTGTTCAGCAGTCAGGAATAGGACAAACATGCAATGTCATTAAGTTAAATGGTGTTACTAAAACTATTCGATGGAGTGGTGGTACTGTTGGTGCATCATCTACAGAAGCATATGATATTTTTAACTTTGTTGGAATCAATACAGTTGGGTCTGCATCAACAACAGTTAATTACCAAGTCTTAGGACAATCAAATAACGATTTCAGGACGTATTAAATATGCCCATATTATCAAGAGTTGGTACTGGTCTATTTTTAAAAAGTGCTGGTGGTGGCGGTGGTGCTGCTGAACCAGGAGAGG
>Ga0208157_1001337_pt1 | contig 11280 bp, 9 predicted proteins | sample 5_EtaG_FD_184077 | JGI IMG/M metagenome (GOLD analysis project Ga0208157, IMG submission 184077) | Marine viral communities from the Subarctic Pacific Ocean - 5_ETSP_OMZ_AT15132 metaG (SPAdes) (version 2) | ecosystem: Environmental > Aquatic > Marine > Oceanic | place: Pacific Ocean | collected...
ATTTAGTTTGTTCCAAGTTAAATCTGTGGCTGCAAACACATCAGTAGAACTATTGACAAAAGATTTAGTTTTAGAAAGTGGAGAGATACTAAAAGCAACGGCTGCAACAGCAAATAGATTGCATGTTGTGGCAAGTATACAAGAACTATCGAAGACAAGAGTGACTACAAGTGCGTTAGCACAGATATAGTATTGAAGAAACAACGATTAATTGGTAGTATAAGCTATGGGCATATTTAAGAACATCACAAAAACATTAAAACAAGCGGCACCAGTAATTGGTAGTGCGATTGGTATGTATTTTGGTGGACCTTTGGGTGCATCAATAGGTTCTGGTATAGGGTCTCTTGCAGCAGGAAGAAGTGCAGAAGAAGCGTTAAGAAATGCAGCTTTGACTGGTGCTACAACATATGCGATGGGTGGTAAAGATTTTGGTAAAGGATTTAATTTTAGCACAGAGGGATCTCCTTTTAGATCCGTTGGAGCTAGTGTAACAGAAGGAAGAAGTGGTATTTCGAAAATACCTTCGTTTGGAACAACTGCAAAAGATTCTTCTAGTTTTCTTACCTCTCCAACTGGTATAGCAACTCTTGGACTTGGTGCAGCAGCGCTTGGCGGATTAAGTGAAGAAGAAAAACCAACAATGGGTGAAAGAAGACCAGATCCAGTAGGTAGATCCAGATTAGGTATAGGTTTAGTTGGAGACAAATCATACAATTTAGATGACGAAGATGAAAGAAATCAATATTTTGAAGATTTAAGAAAACAACAAGGCGTAACACCAACTAAGTTTGTTGCAGGTGGAGGAGAAATCACAGGCCCTGGAACAGGGACAAGTGACTCTGTGCCTGCTAGACTTTCCGATGGTGAGTTTGTATTGACTGCTAAATCAGTTCGTGGTGCTGGTGGTGGCGATAGGGACTTGGGTGCAGCTAGAATGTATGATATGATGTCTAAATTAGAAAGGGTCGCATAATGGCTACACAAAGTACAGAACAAACCGTTAGACTTGCCCCGTTTCAAGAAGAATTTTTAGCGGATATTTTTGAAAGTGCAAAAGGATTAACTGGTACTGGCACACAAATGCCATATTCTGCTCAACAGTTAGCAGAACTTTCACAAAGTCAAAAAGACGCAATAGCTAATGCCAGAGCAGGTGTGGGGTCTTTTCAACCTTTTCTTCAAAGAGGTAGTGAAGCTATTGGTCAAGGTATAGGAGCCGTGGGCACTGGTCTTGGAACCATCGGCTCTGCAATAGGGCAGACTGCTCAAGCTGGTTTTGATCCAAGTTCTTATCAACAGTTTATGAATCCATTTATGGAAGATGTAATACAGAAACAATATCAAGACATTGCAGATCAAGGACAGATTCAACAAAATCAATTAGGTGCAGGTGCTGTAAGATCTGGTGCATTTGGCGGGTCAAGACAAGGTATAGCTGAAGGTGAGATTGCAGCAAATGTATTAGATCAACAAGCACGAACTGGTGCACAGTTGAGATCGGCTGGGTTTCAACAAGCACAGAATTTAGCACAACAACAAGCACAACAAGCATTAAGACAAGCACAATTGACGGGGCAACTTGGACAAACAACAGGTGCTTTAGGACAAACTGTAGGTCAACTTGGTATGCAAACAGCAGGCCTTGGACAATTAGGACAACAAATGGGTGTGCAAGATGTTAATACGTTGTTAGGTATTGGTGGACTACAACAACAACAAGATCAAAGAGGTCTTGATGTAACAAGAGCTAATCAACTAGCACAACAAGCATTGCCTTTCCAGAGAATAGGGTTTATGTCAGATATATTTAGAGGTGTTCCAGCGTTGCAACAAACTTATTCTACAACAACTACACCTCCACCAAGTAGAACATCACAGTTATTAGGTCTGGGTATTGCAGGTCTGGGTGCAGCGGGACAAGCTGGTGGCTTTGGAAACTTATTTAACACTGGAGTGAGACCTACATAATGACTGTATACAATAGAAAAATGTTTCGTAAAGGTGGTGTTTCAAAAGGCACTGGCATCATGGCTAGTGGTCCAGAACTCATGAAAAGATTTAATGTAGGAGGTATGGCGAGACAATTTGAACCAAACTATGTTGGTGCCCCTGGACAAGTGTTTTTCAATCAATCTACAACGCCTTTTACACAAGTATCAGATGAACTCTCAAAAATAGCAAAACAGACTAGCGGCATTGGTGGAAAATCTATCTCTCAAATTGGTCTAAGTCCTTCTATGACAATGTTATATGGTAATCAATTAGCAACACCTGGAGAAAAAAATCCTAGATCAAGAAGAACAGATGCTATGCTTAAACGAGAACAAGAAGTTTTCAGAAAAGGAATTGCTTCTCAACTAGATACTTTTGAAGACCCAAGAGCTTCACAAAAAGGAGCACAAACTTTTACAACTGGTGTAAAAATTGATTCAGGCATTCCAAAAAATGAAGCATTAAAGATTATTGCAGCAGATACAAACATAAAAACAGACGATCCTAAAGATCAATTTATAGACGACACAACAACAAAAACAAGTTTTATAAACGAAGATCCAAATATAAAATATGATATTAATAAAAAGAATAAAGATCTTTTAGAAAAGAAAAACGAGAAAAAAGAAGATCTTAGTTTTAAACCTAAGAAGGTAACTGTTGATAAAGATGGTCTTGAGGTTGGCACTGCTAACGATGTTAAAAAAGAATTAGCTAAAAAAGAAAACAACAAAACAGAAGCGCCTGGTAAAAAGAAAGCAGTTGATGAGTCTGCAAACACTTTAAAAATATCTTTTAGCAGTGATTTTACTAATGACAAAGATAAAGGAAATGCTTTATCAAATTATATGAAGAAGTTTTCTGACTATGAAGGAAGAAACTTAAACATGGGTGATTTAGAAGAGTTGGCTTCTAAAACTACTGGGTATGATCCCAATAACCCAGATAAGTCTAATGAGCAAAGAAAAGATGCTTTCTTTATGGGATTAATAAGAGCTGGTCTCGCAATAGCTTCTGGACAAAGTGATGATGTATTTACTAATCTAGCCAAAGGTCTTGCATTTGGTGTAGAGGCATACGCTAAAGATATTGATACCTTAAACAAAAATGAAAAAGAAGATAGAAAAGAATATTATAGAAGTTTAAGAGAATTAGTAAAAGATGACAAGTCTGCAATAGCAGCAGAAAAAGCTCTAGCTGCACAAATTGATGGGAACAATGCTAGTCTTGTAGCTAAAATTGGAATAGCAGATGCTCAAATAAAAAGTCGAGAAGAGATAGCTAAAATGTCTCATGATTTAGAGGTCGAGAAATATATACGCAGAAATAAAATAGAGATAGCTAAAATAGACTTAGAAGCAGAAAAAATAAATTCTTTGAACGAGTATAGAACTGCTATTATTAACAAAGATACTGATCAATTTAACAAAAACTATGATTTAAATAATAAAAAGTTTAATGAACTTGTTAAACAAAACGAACAAACAATGAAAAAGTTTAATATCAATAGCACAATTAAACTGTTAGATGAAAACTCTAAAGCTGCATTATCTATTTTTGGTGGAGTGGAGCGTAATGCATCTGGATTGATAACTTCCATTGAACTACCAGATGAGGGACAAGCTTTTGTTAAAAAATTAACTCTGTTGTCTAAAATTAAATCTACAAATACAACTGATTTAATGAGAAAAGTAACAGCTACGGCAGCATCTAACATGGCTGGAACTGTTGATTTGTCTAACTTAAATGAAAAAGATAAATTAAATGCTGCTATGATTTGGGAATCTCAATATAAAGATATTTATCAAGATACTTTTAATATTAAAGATGAGGTTACAAAGACACTATTACCACAAGATAACGCTCAAGTTCAAGCAATTCAAAAAAGCATCATAGATAAATTTAAGAAACAAATAGGTGGCTTTAAAAATAAAGCCATAAATCTAACAAATAAATAGAATGACATGGCACAAGATTATATTTTTAATGGTCAAACATTTACATTAGATGATGGTTTAAGTGAAAATCAAGCTAGAGAAGTAATACAAAACTATTTAAAAACTCAAGAAGACGAAAATAAAATAAGTCCCTCTCAAACCTTCTCTGCCATTCCAGAAGAAACAAAATCGTCTATCATATCAGAAGAGGAAAAACCAACACAGAATTCTCTACAAGCCTCTCAAATTTTGACTAAAATAGAAGAGGGTGAGATAGCAGAGAAAAAAAGAAAAGAAGAAGAATATGAAGGATTTTTTCAAGAATCAATAGAAGGAATAGCTTCTGGTGCTATAGCTATACCACAAGGAATATTAGAACTAGGTGCAAGTGTTATTGATCTAGGTCTTGATACAGATTTAGCTAGTTCTGTTACTGCTACAGCAGAAGGACTAAGAGATTCATTAGGGATTGATCCAGAAGGATTAGCTGGTGGGATAACAGAAGTCGTCACACAGTTTGTAGTGCCTGGTGGTTTTGCAATAGGTGCAGTTAGTAAAACTTCAAAATTAGCTAAATTAGCTACAGCAGCCAAAACTAAAAAAGCAAGTTTAGGTGCTACAGGTGGAGTTGCTACTTTAACTAATGGACAAAAATTAGCCTTGACTGGTCAATACGCTGCGGCTGCAGGTCTTGCTGATGCAGCAGTAGCAACAGATGGAATTACTACAATAGGAGATTTTATTGATGGTGGTTTTACATCCACCGATCAAGAAACTGGATTGACTGGTAGAGAAGAAGCAGTAAGAAGAATTACAAATAAATTTAAAGTTGGTGTTGAGGCTACTCTCGTATCTGCTGTTGCACCAACTATTTTAAAAGGAACAGTGGAAGCAGTCAAAGGAACAGCAAAACTAGGAGCAGAAGTTGCGTCAGAAGTGGGTACGAAAACAGGAATAAAAGAACCAATTTTAGGTGCAGCTTCAACTGTTGCTAAAACTATTCAGAAACCTATTCAAAAGATAGGTGAAAATATAAGGATAAGAGAGGAACGAGCTTTAGGTCTTGTCGATGATGACGCATCTTGGGTAGATAAAACATTAACAGGTGTTCTTTCTTATGTTAGACCAAGAGGATCATTACCAGAAGGTTTAGGTCTAGAAAGAGCAGATGTGCCTTTAAAAATAGGTGCAGATATAAGGACAGCAAGAGACACTCTAAAGAGAATGACAAAGCACATGAAAGATGCTTTTAGAGCTTATGAAAAAGAATCTGCCGGTAGAACAACAAGATTAACTGATCAAGAGACTTTCAATACTTTTGAAGAGTTTGTAAATGGAACTTGGAACAACAAGGTATTACCTTACTTGACAAAAACCAAGGCAAACAACGCAGAAAAAATAGAGCTTTTAAAAAATATGCCAAAAAAGGTGGCTTTAGAAGCTATTAGAATGAGAAAACAAATTGATAAATTAAGTAAAGAATTATTAAATTCAGATGCTTTAAAAAATCTAGAGGCTAAACCAGAAAGAATTATAAAAATAAAGGGTGAAGAAAAGAAAGCAGGAGATGTCGCAGATCAAATAAAAGCAACGATAAAAAATAATATTCATTCCTATTTAAGAAGAAGATATAAAGCTTTTGAAAGTAAAAAATACAAACCAAATTCAGAGGATATGCAATTTGCAAGGCAAGGTTTTAAAAACGATAAAGTAGGAACTGCAATGCAGCTAAGAAATTATGTAAATAAAGCTAATGAAAATGTTGCAGAAGGTGGCACACAAATTAAGTTTGAAGATGTTGGTTTAAATGCAGAAGGGAAAATAGTTGGTGATGTTACAGATCAACAAGTGAATGTGGCCCTTGATTTTTTTCTTAAACGATACGGAATAAGAGGAAAGCCAACAGAAGCTATTCCTACTTTTCAAAGAATGCCTACATATCAATTAGACAAAGGTTTGTTTGACGATAGAGTGACATTAAAATTATATCAAAGAAGATTGTTAGGTGAAATAACAGACCCAACAGAACAATTCTTAGGAACAATTTCCGACTTATCTTCCTTTAAGGCTGTAGATAATTATTTTGGAACAATTAGAACAACGGCAGACAACAATCCAGAGGGACTAGGCAGATATTTTGTATCTCCAGAAAAAGCCACGGGAAACATGAGAGAAAAAGGATTTACTCAATTGACTGGACAAGCAGATAGTCCTATTGGTGGATGGGGATCTTTGGAAAACTACTATGTTCCAAATAGAGTATATAAAGATTTAAGTCGTCAAGTAATTGGAGATTTAGGTGTGGTAGGTAACTCTGTTCGTTCTTTATATGGAGGATTTTTAAAAGCAAAAGGTGTTACACAATACGCTAAAACTGTTTTGTCCCCTGTCACACAAATTAGAAATTTTACGACTGCATCTTTGTTTGCAGCTATGCAAGGAAATATAGGTAAACAAGCTAACTTAATGGAATCTTTTAAGTTAAGTTTTAGTGAACTAAGAAATATGAACACTCCAGACGCTTTGGCTTTGTTAAAAAAATATGATGATTTAGGTATATTAGGGACACAAGCAGAGTTAAGAGAGATAAAAAACTTAATAGACGAAGGAATTGGATTCCAGCAGTCAAAAGGTGTAGGACAAGGAAGAGAGTTTGGAAGTCGTTTAACAGATAATACTTTTGGTAAGTTTCTAACTGAACAAGGACTTCAAAAAGTAGAAAGAATGTATCAAGCTAGTGATAATACTTGGAAGATATATGGATTTAATTTTGAAAGAGGTAAATTAGTTAATGCTTTAAGAGAAATGGATAATGTTGGTAAAGAAAGATATCTAAAATCTGTTTTGCCAGATGAACTTATTCAAAAAGTAAATAATACAACAGATGATATTAATCAAAGAATAAACGGATACTTAGATCAAAGAGCAGCACAGATCACTAAAGATACAATACCAAACTATAATTTAACTCCAGAGTTAATAAAGGGTTTAAGAAAACTTCCTCTTGGTAACTTCATATCCTTTCCTTACGAAATATATAGAACTGGATTAAATTCAATTAAACTTTCCTTAGATGAGTTAGCTTCCGATTCTTCTGCAATACAAGCAATTGGTCTTAGACGATTAGCTGGGATCACTGGCACAACGGCTGGATTGGGATATGCCGTTTCTGAATTTTCAGAAGCATTAAGTGGTATTTCAAAAGAACAAATGACTGCGTATCAAAGATCTTTCGCTCCACCATGGGAAAAAAATGCACGATTAATTCCGTTAGGTAGAGATGAAAAAGGTAATATATTATACACAAACTTTTCTTACTTTACTCCGTATGGTGAATTAGAAAAAATAGCTTTTGCTGCATTTAATACTTTTGAAACAAACAGAAAATTAGGTAAACCAATTGATCAAACAGTGTTTGAGGCTTTTACAAATACTTTTGCAGAAACAATTAAACCATTTACAGAAGAGTCAATTATATTTGGAAAACTAAGAGACGTAGGAGATCCTAATTCTAGTGACTCTCTTTCTAAAATATTAGGCACATTGACATTGGGTCGTGGTGGTAAAACTATTACAGGCGCAGAAGTTTATAATCCAACAGATGATGTTGGAACAAAAGCTGCCAAAAGTTTTAAACATGTTTTTGAAGGCTTTATGCCATCCGCTATTCCACTAAATGTTAGAAGAGGTGAGTTTGAAGCGAGTGATTTTGCAAGAGCTGCTTTTGGTGGAAACTTAGGTATATCAGAAAAAGATAGATTAGATAGAGAACCAAAATTGTACAGAGAACTTTTCAGTGCAGTAACTGGTGGTATTAATACTTTAGATTATAATTTAGCTATGCGATACAAGGGATACGAGTTTGGAAGAGACAGAACGTCTGCCTCACAAATATTAAACTCTAAAGCAAAAAATGCTAATGTAACTAGAGAAGAATTGTTAGATTCTTATATAAATGCAAACGAGGCTAGATTTAGAGTGTTTAATAAATTCTATCAAAACATACAAGACATGAAAACAATGGGAGTTGACGATAGAGAAATATTTAGACTTTTAAAAAAGGAGGGTGTTACAGATATAGGCCCCTTGATTAAAGGAATATACAAACCTTTAGTTCCTCAAAATAGATTTTTTAAAGATTTAGCAAAATTTAATAATCAAAATAAATATCCCGCAGCAGAAATAAAAGCCATTATAAATGAACAAAGAAACAGGCCTTTTGTCGCAGAAGAAGTAGAGGTAAACGAAACAAATGTTAAAACAGATACTGTTGAACCTTCAGTTGTCAATGAAACAAATACAACTGCTCCTTCTACAACCACATTTAATGTTGCACCTCAAACATTGACCACTGCCCCTGGACAATTAAAAGGAGTTGATCCATCTTTATTAGGTAGTAACCCACTAGAAGCACTTAAAAATTTACAGATATTACAAAGGAGAAACCAGTGAAACTATCAGATAATTTTTCACTAATTGAATTTACTAAATCACAGACAGCAGAAAGAAAAGGTATAGAAAACAATCCAAACGAAATACATACCATAGCAATGGTAGAGTTGTGTCATAATATATTAGAAAGAATTAGGTCTGCATTTGGTAAACCAGTTATGATTAACTCTGGATACAGAAGTCCTGCTTTATGCGAAGCCATAGGATCAAAATCTACCTCACAACATTGTGACGGAGAAGCAGCAGATATAGAAATATTTGGTGTAAGTAATTATGATCTTGCTAAATATATAGAGAAAAACTTAAACTTTGATCAATTAATTTTAGAATGCTGGGACGGTATAGAGCCAAACTCTGGATGGGTTCATGTTTCTTATGTTAATGATGTTGCTAATAGAAAAGATGTGTTAACATATACAAGAGCAGGTGGATATACGAAAGGCATTATATAATGAAAGAAGGTCCATTCAAAAGAGCAATAGAAAAAGAAGAAGATGATGATACAATTATCATGCAACAATTTATTGTTCTTAAAATAAAAAAAGGTCAACTTGTTAAAGAAACACACATGAGAAATCATACTTTCTTTGGTGACTATCAAGATAGTTATATGTCAGAACCTTTAGTTGATTTAAAAGAAATACCACAGGAAACAATGCACTAATGGCATACAAGCGTGATTATCAAAGAGAATATGCGATAGAACCTAAATCTCGTAGGAAGAAAAGGGTTAATCGTAATTATGCTCGTAAAAAAATGATAAAGAAAGGTCTTGCCAAAAAAGGCGATGGCAAAGATGTTCATCATGTTGGTGGTAATGCGTTAAAGAAACACAGTAAATTAAAAGTTGTATCTGCGTCAAAAAATAGATCGTATCCAAGAAATAAAAATGCAGGAAAGAAGAATAAGAAGTCATAATGCCAACGTCAATTGTCAATTTACCCTCTATAGATGTATGGGTTAGAAAAGAATATTTAAAAGATCATGAGGATGGTCATGGAGAATTTGTTAAAGGGATTTGGGTCACTACTAAATCTATTCCAGGTAGAGCTTTTTATTTTGAAACTTACCTTCCTGATTATGGTGCTTTGTATGACAAGTTGCCTATTTCTGCATTCGTTTCTGATCCAGTTACACCGACTCCAGATATGGATCTTTACAACCTTCAGTTTTGGAACTGTATGGATTATGGCGTGGTTGCTATCACTAAACAATTCATAGCGTCAATGGATTTTGAAATATTAACCAGAGACCACGGAACATTAAAAGGTAAGTATATTGCAACGATTGATAATTATAATGTAGATCCAGATATTGTGGATTTTTCAACCAGCGAAAAACCAGCAGAACATAAATCATTTAACTTGCTTGAGCTTGAAAATGGACAGTTCTGTTTGTATCCAAATAATAGAATGCGTGTATATGATAATTCATTAACTCCAGACAAGCCATTGCAGCCAGACTTTAAAGTCAGTACAATGGAGTATCAAGTTGAGAATGGTCAAAAATTCAGACTTGGCGATACAGACGAATACTTTTGGAAAACCAAAGATGAATGATAGAATTTGCTTTAGTCTATATGATAGGCACAGTCATTATTAATCAGACTCAAACATTTAACAATGTTAACGATTGTCTATATTTTGCTAGACGACTAAACGAACAACCAGAGATTCCATATCCAGATGCCTCGAAAAGAAAGATCACAGCCTATTGTAAGCCCGTGCCGAAACGTCTGCAAAATAGAAAATAATATTTGTATTGGGTGTTTTAGAACTCTTGATGAAATTTCTTCTTGGATTAAGTTATCAAACCACAAAAGAGCAAAAATTATGAAAATGCTTAAAAAACGAGGCTCTCAGATCGCCACACAGAGCCGAAACAATACCTCCGTGTGTGATTCTACCTTAGAATTGTCTTGATTTTTGTGTGTTTAAGGTAAAAGGATTAACCGACTTCTCCCCAATTATCTCCCATTTCTGCATCAACTTCGAAGGGAACTCGTAAGTCTGGGACACAATTAGACATGATATCTTTAATTTTATTAATTTCTTCTTCATTTTTGATATTAAAACATAGTTCATCGTGCACTGTTAGCATCGGGCATAAGCCTTCCGAATAACAATCGACCATTGCCTTTTTAGTTTGATCGGCACTAGATCCTTGAATCAATCTATTCAGCGCCTTGTATGTAAATGCTCTTTGAACATTTTGATATTCTTTTACTGCTTCTGGTAATGGCAGAGGTCTCTTTGCATTAAAGCCTCTTGGTTGCCACAAATCAAACCTACATTTTCTTCCTAGTTGAGTTCTTATCATTCCTTTTTGTAAAGCATAGTTAGATACTCTTGTTGCTAAATCTCTTACAAAAGGAACTTGTTGATTATATCTTTCTAAAAGTTCTCTAGATTCATCCTCTGTAATAGCTAAAGTGTCGGCTAATTTTTTACGGCCCATGCCATACATAATTCCAAGATTAACTGTCTTAGCTTCTTTTCTACTTATGTTAGCCATGTCTGCAACCATTTGATGAAAGTCTGCTTTACCTTCTTTATACATGGTTACTACTTCATCAACCAAAGGATGAACAAATCCTTCTGTTGGTTTAGCACAATAATGAGCCAACCATCTTGGTTCTTGTGAGGCATAGTCAAATGATCCCCATTTACATCCCTCTTCTGGGACAAACAATCCTCTAATTGCTTTCTTGATTCCTAAGTCTCTAGATGGTATTTGTTGTAAATTAGGATTGCTTGAACTAAAGCGTCCAGTAACTGTACCACCATCATCGGTACGAAGAGGATGAAAATCACAATGTATACGACCATTATGAGCATGATTAAGAATAGTTTCAACAAACGTAGTATTCGCTTTATTAAGTTCTCTAATCTTTACA
>Ga0208157_1001342_pt1 | contig 11243 bp, 14 predicted proteins | sample 5_EtaG_FD_184077 | JGI IMG/M metagenome (GOLD analysis project Ga0208157, IMG submission 184077) | Marine viral communities from the Subarctic Pacific Ocean - 5_ETSP_OMZ_AT15132 metaG (SPAdes) (version 2) | ecosystem: Environmental > Aquatic > Marine > Oceanic | place: Pacific Ocean | collected...
TAACTTTTTCTAGATGTTCTTTGAAGGCTCTTGCCTGATCTCTTATCTCTGGAGAGGCTGTATCACTAACCTCTACTATTTTATCAGAACATCTCTTGGCTATTTCTTCTGGAGTAAAGCCTCTGTTATCTGTTGTATGGACATTAACTATAGGTGTTTTGGGTAATTCCATTAACATTACATTATCCTTGCTTCACCGTTTCTATAACTGTCTCTCTTGTTTCTGCCATCAGCTAACTGTCGTAATCCATCTAACGCTTCATCATATCGTGTTTTGTAAAACCCCACTATGTCTGGCTCGCCTTTCATAAAGGTAGAAGCTTCTACTAAACTTCCATAAAGAAGCGTAGACTCTGCGTTGTCTCCCAACCAGGAGGTGGACGATGTAACTATTGATGGTGGATCATAATAGTAGTGCAGTTGCACTGTGTATGTAGAATCTGGAGTTGGTGCTAACAAAAAGTTGTCTCCATCAAACAGTGAGTAATACAAAGGCAACCCTGTTGTTCCTGTAGCAGGATATGCCTCTCGTATAAAGTTTACATCTTTTGGTAGCAAGAACGAATAGTTACTACTACCATCGACAACAGCAATAGAAAACACAGCCAAAAAATCTGTTGGCTTTGCTAAGAACCTATTACTTGTAGTCAGGGATGTTGTTACGTTTTTTCTGAGTTCTGGGATAAGAATAGATCGGTATATTCTTTCTTCCGTTTGCCTGACGAAGTTAGGAATATTATTAACAAAAGTAGTTTCGGTGTTATCTGTGTATTCCTTGATCGCATTTGTTAATTCTGTATAATTCATTTCTTGCTCTTTTTGCCTGCGTATAGATTATCAAAAATCTGATTAACATCCAAGACATAATCTAAATCTGACTTTGAATAGTGAATATGCTGTGATGGTAAAAAGTCAGGAGGACCTTCTCCTGTCTCAAACCAAGCGGGATGCGTAACACGCACTCTGTTGTTTGGCAAAGCTACTATATTACCTGTATATTCTCCTGCATCTAATAACTCTAATACATGACTTTGTTTGTGTTGAGCAGGATCGTCAGCTATTTCACTATCAGTATAGTCCACAGTAAAATAATATTTAGCAGGGTAGAAGTTTCCGTCTATCTTTGCAACCCAAGGGCATGGTGTCGCTCTGTCCATGACATACACCGCATGGGTTCGGGAGGAACAATCCCACGGTTGAGTCATATGAACAGGCATTGGGTTTGCCCATTCCTCTACTGGAGTATCTGCTACTAAAGCTGTAATTGGCATCCTAGCCCACATAGCTCCACCATGCACGTTTGGATCGTCAGTATCATCCGACTCACATCCTGTAAATATTACTTGAAAAGATAAACATCTATTAGGCATAGATGTTACAGCTATCGCCATAGCGTGTAAAAACTCACCATGATATTTCTGATGGTTGTGTGTGTACTCTCTTCTAACCCAACATTTAAAGTGGGGTATATTGCTTTGTAAATATGCCATTAGCTTATTGTTACTGATACCGTACCAACTTGTGCAAATACAGGTTCTATCTTTGCATCAAAGTTATCAAACCTAGCTACACCTACTTGTATCTCTAAAGGTTCTATTTTGTCTGGTCTGGCATCTCTTAATGATTGTGGGTCGTCTGTCTTAATTCTTCCTACAAAGTTTTGTGGGTGGTCTCTGTCAGCAACATCTCTTCCGACACGAAGTCCTGTTCTCTTTCCGTTATTAAACTCAAATACTAGCTCGTTTATTGGATATCTGAATCCAGTTCTATCGCATATGCCGAATGCGTATTTTCCTGTTGCTCTTCCCATATTAAACCGTAAAGAATGTATTGTGAGGCACAAACTTAATAGACGCTGTTTCTGTGTCCTCACCTGCTGCTAATTCAAACTGAAACTCATACTCTTGCTTTAGGGCTTGCACTCTGTTTGCAACTTCTGGTCTTTTCATTGCTATGTAATATGCTAAACCCGACACTAAACATGGCACAAACCGTGGTGGAACATGACTAGTGGTTGTTCCTGATATGCCCGAAGAAATACTATCGATACCTTTTAATCTAAAGAATGCTAATGTGTATGTTGTGTCTGGAACTGGGTGTAGTGTTACTGTTGTAGAACCTGCTAGTCTCTGCACAAATATCTGATTTGGTTTACCCTGTGTGTTCTTGTTAGACTTTTGAGCAAATGTAGAAACGCTTATTCTGCTGACATTTGTGTCTAATTGTGAAGTCCCTGTTCCTGTTCTTATTGTATGCTCTATTATATCTATAGTATCAGAAGGCATGGTATATGTGGCTGTTCCTGCTGATAGCGATAACGTACCAGACTCTATAGTAAAAAGGTTTATGCCTCTATTTTGCCACTCTAATGTTAATATTTGGAAACTTCGTCTAGCTGTTTTAAGATCGTACCCAGAACGCATTTCAAGACCTGCTCTTTCAAACGCTTCTTCAAATATATCTGGTAGGTCTGGTGTAACAACTGCCATTTTATCTCCCTAAAAGTTCAAGTGAACTTTTTTTAGAATTATACAGTAATTATTTATTTAAAGCTATCATTTAATGAATCTACTACACTATCTATATTGGGTTCTGTTCCTCCAGGTTCATACTTACATCTATATTCAACTGGACATTGACCTTCAACTACTAAGCTGTATGTATTGTTTGCTCCTTTATATAAGCACACTTCTTGACCATTTTTAGCTTTTCTTCTTTTATACCTGCGACACGTTATATACTTAGGGTCTTCTCTTATGCCTTTTCGTGTTTCTTGCTCCCAAGTCCAGTCAGAGAACTTTTTGAGAAAGCAAGTGTAGCAGTTTTTTATATTATCTGATTTAGCTAAATATATCACATAGCCATCAGTGCAAAGCCATTCAAATGTCTCCTGACCGCCTTGTTTTCGGACGCACTTGTCCCTAGTCTGATGCCCACCATCCTCTGTCGATCCCCATGAGGGAGTAAATAAATATACCGAGAATACAAGTTCCAACAACCAAGGTAATAGTAAGAGCAACCCAACCAATAACTTTCTCTCTGAATATTTTTTTATCATATACTTCCTTTTGTCTCCTTTTACGGATTTGCCCTTCCATACGAAGCAGTTCATCCCACGATGCAGTGCCATGTTTAAACTTAATAAACTGTTGAAGTTCGTAACGCTGTTCTTCTAGTCTTTTCTTAGCTGTAAACGCTTCTATAGCCTCTTGTTCTATAGAGCCTCCATTGAACACTTTACGAAACATAGTTGGGTTATTAGCCGATTTGTGTGCTGCGTCCACATCACTTACAGCACCCATCCATCTAGATAGGTCTTGTGACATGGACTCCAACTCTTTACCTGCGGCAAAAGCTCTTTTAAGACCATTAAATGCCGTACTCGCTGTCGCAACAGCGGCAGAGATCGTTACTGGGTCAAACAATTTAGTATGTTTTTCGCATCTTCAGAATGATGGTATATGTATCAGCACTAGAATGACCTACAGTAGTAAAGTCAATATCGCCTGTCTTTCCAGACCCTGCGTTATTAGACAAACCACCAAACTCACTATAGTCGTGATGACCACTCTGATTTTCACCTAACTCTATTATAAAAGCATCAGATGTTGCATCGAAAAACAACTTGACCTTCATGCCTATGCACTGCCACCAGATTTTCTCTATGGCAACACTACTACAAGTATTGCCATAAATGTCTGAGTTCAACGCACTGACATCAACCTTTTTAACAGCCGACTCCCCAGAGCCGTCAGAAATATTAGTAAATTTCATAACAACGTGCTTGTCGCCATCGAAAAGGGTTTGTGATGTTACTGCATCAGCCATGTTTACCCCCTTAGAATACTGAGTATTCTAGTTCAACTGTAAATCTTCCTGCTGTTATATCAGCATTAACAGTGGTTGTAGCTCTGGCATATAGATGCACATTTGCAACAGCAGCCGTTATATTTGGCACAAAGATATGATAGTTACCTGCTGAGTTATTGAAGTTAACATCAATCTCTGTGATAGACTGCGTGGCACTTAATTGCTCGTGAAAGGCTGTTACACCTGCCCCTACAATCTCTGTACCTGTTACGCCTGCATTTGTAGCTGTACCAGATGTTGCACTTAACGCTAAGTTACCTGCAAGTGTTTGACCTGCTGCTGTAGTAATCCCAATTAACGCTCTGTGTACAAATATCTTTGACGGTGTTACTAGATCATCAGGAGCATCTACGTTCAATGTTCCCAACTCTACAAGACAGTCACCGTCTGCATATGCTGTTGCAGCAGCGTTTGTGCTTGCAAGAGTTCCTGCGAACGACTGTATCTTTCTAGTACCCATAGAAATGAGTTGACCTGTTGAGTTTACAGAAAAACCTGTCTCTGTAATTGCACCTGTGGTGCTACTTTTATTGATTGTTTTAAATCCACCAGTTGTTCTGACTGGACCTGAAAATGTTGTATTGCCCATATTAATCTCCTTGTCTTGGCAAATGTCAGCTTACGCTGTCAAGGTAAATGAAGGGCAGTATTTTATTACTGCCCCACATATTAGCTAGTTTAAGCGGCTCCTGTTGAACCATATACTCCAAGTGGATCAGATACACCGAAAGAGTATCTCTCTCTTGCTTTGTATCTTACGTTTCCAGTATTGAAGTCACCGTCCATGCCAGTAGCCATAGGAGTTCTAACGAAATGCTTCATTCCGTTTGGAACATCTGTGATTATAAAGAAAGCATCACTATCTGTTAGGTAATGATTAACTCTATAGCCCTCTGGGATAGACCCATTGGTCTTGATAGCGTTTAGATCATTGTCAGAAGTTCCCACTCTCAAATCTGTTTGTAGCAATCTAGTTGCCGTAAACATCAATGCAGGTGGAACGATCAACTTCCTTGGCTTTGCTGCAATCAATAGACCTCTTTCATCTACGAAAGCCGCAATGTCAATCACTGCTTGCTCCAAAGATGTTTCGTTGAGGTCAGCCGCTACTGATGGTTGGTTCCTATTGTTACCACCTGCCACTGTACCGTGGGAAGCACTAAATAGGAAAGCTCCATCACCAGAGGTGAATGTATCAAAACCAGTGTTTAGAAGTGACGCTGCCTTTGTTTGCTTTGTGTAAGCCATAGCTCTAGCAAGTGCTTTTGTATAACGTGCTGATAGACTGTCATACAAATTGTCTTCCATAGCTTCCTCTGTAATAGAGAAACCCATAGCCACTGTCTCGTGATTAAAACGAGCAGTGAATGACTCTTGTGCTACATCGTAAGAGATGGATGCACCTTCTTGCTTCACTGGAGCTGCACCGAACCCACTAAGCTTTACTTCTTCCTCAAAACTTCTATCGGAGTTTTCAGTTTCATAAATCTCAGCATGTTCGTTTTCATAGCCGTCATACTCTAACCCAAACAATGCGTTTAAGCCTGGGAGTAACTCTTTTAAGAGATTTGCTCTACTCATAACTGCCATGATTAACCACCTCCTGGTGCGTTGCCAGAGACAACACCGACACCTAATTGATGACCTGTGTTGAATTTACAAAGCATTATAGGAAAGCTTGATCCTCTTTCATCACCATCGTGACCTCCGAGAAAATCAACAATCCTTACTGGTAAAGCTGCTGTAACTGCTGTTGTGCTAATATCAATACTAACACGAGAGATACCAAACGTTGAGCTTGATGCTGTTTGTTCTAACTCTACGTTAGCACCAAGATCATCATCATTAACTGTTCCGTCTGCTTGTACAGCAAACAGAATGTTTGGATCGTCAGCAACATAAGCCATACCACTGGTATGAGCTGCGCCTGACCATTGTTGTGAAAATGTAAGCTGATTGGTGCTTACATCGATGAAACGACATCCAAGAAAAATACCGATTGGCGTAGCTGCGCTTGTGCCTGTATCTTTTTGAACTGTGGTTGTGGAGCCATCGTCATTTAACTTGACGACATCTCCGTAACAAATCCTTGTGGAGTACGAGGATAAGATAGGGTATTGACGAAAACCACCAGTGTATTCGCCACCTAACGTTCCTACGGGACGTAAACCAAAAGGAGCAGATGCGCTAGACATGTGTCTACCTCCATTAAGTTGTTCGGGTGCTTCGCTCTGGTCTTAGAACGGGCATCCGAGGGTCATTAGTTTTCATGTAAGAATTATCAACACTTTCAAGCTGTCTTGCAGACTGCTCTCTATGATATTCCTTACGGCTCTCTACTGTTTCGGTTGCGTTGCTACATAAAAGTAACCCACCAACCTCTATATTTTCAGACCATCTTGAGTCGATATCCGTCATTACTTGCAACTCTGGGTGATCCTTGGCTAACACTGGAGTCCATCCTTCACGAAATTTTGCAGATACGTTTGGCGTATCAGATTGACCCTGTACTGCCGTTCTAATCCAACGAAATTCAACGCCTTCCCTTGGAGTAGGTGTCGGCAAAAGTGTGGGTCTCTCCCACTGCTTTTTGCGAGTCTGCTTTTCACGATTTTGCGTGTCTCTTGGTTCTCTATCAGCCATTTGATTGTTCCTTCATTAACTGCGCTGCATACTGCTCATTGCTGAGTCCAAGCCGCTTTGCGAGTGCCACTTGGGTTCTTGTTAGACGCACTGTGCGTGATTTTTTTCCGCTTCTTTCAACGGGGGCGACCACGGTTCCGTTTTGGCGTTCAGGTGCTTCTTGCTGAACCTCAAACTTTTCGGGGAATATTTTTCTCATTCCCTCATCTATCTCTTTATAATACTGTTCGCTTCCTGGCACAATACCTTTTTGCTTTACTTCTTCATGTAATCCCATAGCAGTGCCACGCATTATTGTGTCTTTTTCGAACCACGGGTTGCTTTTTTGCCACTCTAAATCTATCTGAGAAAGCCTTGGTTGCTGGGGTTTGGCAGGCTGTTGCTTTTCTGCTACATGAGGTTGGGGTTGATATTCGTCTACACGAAACTGCTCATTCTGAAGCCTAGACATTTTTTCTTGGGCTTCTATTAATTTATCAGGATCACCAGACTCATAAGCTTCTTTGTAGTCTTTCTTAGCTTTATCAAGCTCTGCTCCTACCCTACCTTTAGCTTGGTCAATGAGCATTGATTCGCCATCAGCCAGCGTTTTTCTAAGATTTTCGTTGTCTTTCTTTAGATTCTCCGCATATCTAAGAGCCTCTTCCTGAAGTCTTGTGGCTTCCTCTTTTGCTCGTCTTTCTTCGTGATAGTCATACTTTAGTTTCGATATTCTTTTCTGAACATTATCGCCATAGTTTTTTATTTCTTCTTCTGAATCTTGATCTGTTTGCTCAGTAGTATCGACATTTCTTTTTGGGACACGATCTTCTTCTGGTGTGTCATCTACTATCTCTACATCGAAGTCTTCTTCATTTAAACTATCTTCTTGCTTTGAATCAACAATCTGATCTTCACCAAAGTCTTCTTGTAATTTTTCTGCTGTATCGTTCATATTCTTTTATATCCTCTAGGGTCATCGACAACAGCTTCCACTGTGTCATCATTAATTATTCTAAACTCTTGGTTATGAATTTTAAAACGAGTTCCTGAGTATGACCTGAATATTACAAAGTCACCTTTTTTACACCAAGGACCAGTTGGAAACTTATCTTCATCCTTGTATGCGTCAGGACCCAAACTCACAACAAAACCTATTATTGATGCTATACCTTCCGACTCTCTTAAAGAGTCAGGCATATAAACACCACCTTCGGTTTTCTCATCTACTTCTACTGGGGATATTAAAAGTTTGTAGCCCTTTGGTTCGGGCATTTTAGAAGCGACTTTTGGGTCTTCTTCTTTCTTTACAGCTTGATACATTTTTACCTCATGCAGTGATTAAGGATCACAGTTCCTTGCGTTAATACGAAAAGTTCACTTGAACTTTTTTAATCATTAATAAATCTTTGTTCTATGTCAAGTATATCTTCTTGTATTTTTTCGAGACATTTAAACTCACCTACTAATAAATTATAATCTTCCATGCTTTTAGCACCACCTGTAGAAATATGATCTTTCAGGTTTTCTTTATAATCTAAAATTTTTTTAAGAAGTGGTGCGTAGATACTTTCACTACTCATCTAAAAACTCTCTAGCTAAATCTATGCCTTCTTGTAAGCCTTGCTTTCTTTCTTCTATGGTAGATTTTTCTTTATCCTGAACAGCCTTAACTGCCACTTTAGCAACTTCGATCTCTTGATCTTTTTCTTTTGCCTTTGCGGTTACCTGTAATTTAGCCAAGTCCATTTCTTTCTTATGGGCAAACTCAGCTTCTTTTAGAGCCATTTCCTTTTGTTGTATTACTGTTAATGGGTCTTGTTGTTTTGCTAATGCTTCTTGCTCTGCTACTTCTTTCTTGCTCTTTTCCAATACAGCAGAAGCTGCTTTAGCTGTAATCCTTGAAAGCTCTTCCTCTACACTATCTGGTAATGGTTTGTCTTCATCTGGCATTGGAACGCCTAGTTGCTGCTCTATCTCTGCTCTGTACTGAAAAGCTACATGTTCAGTAATGTGAGCCGCCAAGGCATTCTGTATAGCTGACGCAAATGGCGACTGACCTATGATTTGCTGTATCTTCGGGTCTTGAGCAGCAGCAGTATGTACAGCAATGTGAGCTTCATGGTCTTGATACTTAAACGCCTTGACAGGTTCTTGTTTCATTATAGCCATATTTTCGGCTACAGGGTCTTTTGGTTTTATGTCTTCAGGTAGCTTTATGATGCTGTCAGCATCTTGTATTCCTAGAACTTCTAGCATCTGACGATGCAATTTACCCATATCGTATAACTGGGGAGCCTGTTGAGCTAATTGTAGAGCTGACTGATACTGCGTTACTCTCTGTGCCATTGTAGAAGCGTTTGGGTCTGATACAGGTATTACGTCCACCCTGCCATCAAAGTCTTGTGTTCTTGAGAACTCCCCTTCTATCTCATAAGCATATTCTGAGGGCATGAAGTCATGTATGCACTTTGCTAATATCCTAAGTTCTTTCTTTAGAGCAGCGTGTAGTCTGGACTGAACACCAGACATAACTTTCATCGATCTTTCTAGTAACGCTAGTGTTGTACCCACTGGAGCGTTAGGATTCATGTTGCCTACCTGAACATCAGCTATCGACCCAATTCTTCTTCCCTCTTCGACAATATTTCCCAACAACTGGTACAATACTGAGGATGGTTCTTTATAAGGTATAAACGTAATGGAATCTCGTATCGCACCACCAGGGACATCGACATCCCTGAACTCACCAGGCATGAGAGGCGAATCATCCCCTTTAATCCTAAGACCACGAGCTTTAAGACCAGCAGGTAAGTTCGATAGAGTACCTGCATCGATAAGCTGACGCAGTATGGACGTAGCCGATTTAGCCAACCCACCAATAAGATGAATAAGTCCTGTACCATAAAACCCAAGGCTAGGAAGATATCTATAGTGAACAAAATGCTGTCGTTTATTTTTTTTCTCATCGCTTTCATACCAGTTTTTTCTGATGGATAATATTGTTCTAGATGATTTATCTATTGTAACTATGAATGGTCTTGCTAGACCATCTTTGTCCTCAAATGGTTCTGGCATATCAAGATCGACATGCATCTCTAGTATTGTGTATCTATCGTCTTCGTCATACACAGTGTCACTACCTTCCATCTCATCATATTTATCCTGTATGTCTGTGTCATCTCTAGATGGGTCTGGTAGCTCAATATCTCTGTAAAATCCATTAACCTGTAGCTCTTTTATCTGGTTTTCTGTTTTCTTCATTACATGGGTATATCTAGAGCATGACATTAGATCAGACGCTCCGTATGACACCACAAAGTCTTCAGCAGGTACAAACATAGAGCATGGTCGTTCCATAATAGGATCGTAGTATACCTTCTTGAACGCAGAGCCTGCCAAAGGTAATCTAAACAACATCTGCTCCATTTCGTCCCGATACTCTGTCATTTCCTCTGTAAGCATGTAATTCATTTCATGCTCTACACGCTTTGACTGCTCGTTCTTTTCTTTTGTTTGTTTTCCTACAACCTTTGTTCTTACAGGTCCTGCTGCTGGAAATATCTCTCCCATAGCCTGTGCTTGGAACCTAACAATAGCTTCTGATAGTAAAGGGTGAAACACTCCTGAAGCACCCTCCCAAGGTTGGGTTCTTTCTTCTATCTTCATACCAAGAAGATCAAGACCCTTAACGTATGATCTCGACCATTCTTTTCTAGACGTTCTATCTGAATCAAAGTCCTCTACAAGCTCAGATGCCATCTCTTCTAGATCACTGTCCTCTATGAACTCAGCTAGGTTTGAATTATGGTCTGGTCCTACCAGTTCCTCTGTGGCACTTCCCTCAAAGTCTATGACCATGCCACCATCATCTGTGCCAATAGACACAGCGTCTGGATTGACTATCTCAACTTTTAGTTCAGACTCTTCAGGGTTTCCCCCTTCTTCTACCTCAAAGGGTTCTAGGTTTTTATCTACTACCATTATTTAATAGAGAAGTTTGTGCCTCTAGTGGCTAGACCTCCGCCTCTCATCTTCATGGTCTTACCGCCCTTCTTCATGCCTTTCTTCTTCATAGCACCTCCTACAGCGTAGCCCTTTTTCTTCATAGCACCACCCATAGCCATCATCTTCTTTTTCATCATACCGCCACCCTTGGCAGTCATCTTCTTCTTCATTTTGCCACCTGCTGCCATGCCTTTCTTCTTCATTTTTCCGCCACCTGCGTAACCTTTTTTCTTCATCATTCCGCCTCCAGCTTTTCTGATTTTAAATTTTTCTGCTTCTTTCTTCGTTACTTTTTTAGGGGCAAATTTATTTGCATACTGCTTTAGAGTTAACCCTGTTTTGTCTAAATCAGACTTGGTAACAGCTAGTTTTTTAACACCATTTTTATCAAAGAAATATAACTGACCTGCTCTTTTAGCAGCCGCTATGCTTCTTGGCTTACCTGCAAGTGGGTCTGTTTTCTTAGGGGGTTTATTCTTAACTTGATCTGGAGCCTTGCTTTTTTTATTAGTCGTTGCACCCAAAGTAGGCGTGTTTACGTTTAGGTTATTTCTATCTTTTCTTAGGTTTGGTACACTGCTAGGTTTTTTTGCTGCCTCTTTTTTAGCCTGTGCAGGTCTTTTTATTTTTACGTTTCCACTAGCATCTGTCGTTACTTGATTGCCTACGATCATACCTAGACCTGGTCTTTCTTTCTTAGTGAAGCCTGTGCCTCCAGTTTTTTTAGACCTAGCTAAAGCCTC
>Ga0208157_1001345_pt1 | contig 11240 bp, 24 predicted proteins | sample 5_EtaG_FD_184077 | JGI IMG/M metagenome (GOLD analysis project Ga0208157, IMG submission 184077) | Marine viral communities from the Subarctic Pacific Ocean - 5_ETSP_OMZ_AT15132 metaG (SPAdes) (version 2) | ecosystem: Environmental > Aquatic > Marine > Oceanic | place: Pacific Ocean | collected...
TGTGCTCTTAACAGCACTAGCAATCTGACTGATACCATTGATTAGTTTCTTCTGACCATCTTCACCGAAGTTAAGATGCTTGGGTGTGAAACCCATTTGATTGTTGCTCATATGATTTGATTAAATTATACTGCAAATATAATATATTATTTTAATTTTACACCATGAAGCATTGTTCAGATTTTAAATACGACCTTAAGATTGGAGTAGCCAAAGAGCTAGAGCTACTAGAAATATTTGAAACAAAAACCATAGAGGTAAAGTATGATAGAAAGGCTCACATAACAAACAACATATTCATAGAATACGAAAGTAGAAATAAGCCTAGCGGAATATCTAAAACAAAAGCAGACTACTACTGCATAGTTATAAAAAATATATTTCACCTTATACCAACACAACTACTAAAACAAAAATGTAGAAAGTACATCGGTACAGATAGAGACAAACTTGGAGGAGACAACAACACATCTAAAGGAATATTACTTCCCGTTACAGAAATAATTAGCTAATGTCGGAATGTCGATATTTTCCTTCCCTACTCTCTCTATAGTCTCTATTACTTTCTTATTTTTTTTTTGCCTACAATTGCTTTTTGAAATCGACATTTTCGACACTACTATTGATTATCAATTAGTTAGCTCTTTAATTTCGACACTAAATCGACACTAAAACGACATAAAAGTGTCGATATTATATTATTATGTTAAATAGAAAATGTAATTAAATAAAAAAAGAGAGACCTCCCGAAGGAAATCTCTCTAGCATCAATCATCAAAACACAATACTAAAACATATCTCGCATATTTTTTCTCATCTCTGCGAGCTCAATTCCTTTTGCAATTACATCTGCCTCGTATGCATTCTTTTTCATACGTCTTAAGTTAGCCGCCTCCTGAATACCTGTCATCCCATTAGGTCGGTCATTCATTAATCGACCCTGCTTAACGTATAACCCGTCAACGTAATCCGACATCTTAGGGTCTCTGTCTTTATGGTCCATCATATCTTTTGGTTTTAAACAAAGGTACAAAATTTTTTCAGATGATTAGGGGCTGTGGGTTCTATATGGCTACACGCTGCTGTACCCCCTACCGAAAGTCATATTATTTTGCCCTACCCCCCTATTGATTTCGTTGGTGCTATGTGGATTTTTTGGCGATTTGTTTCGCTGCATCCCTTGCTATCACTACGTTGTAGCGTGTTCCCCTATATCCTTCCCTCATTAGCCCTTGCCTATAGGTCTATACGTGTAGACCTTCCCTCTACATCCCCCGTCCTATAAGGGATACAGAAGGGAAGAGGGCAAGACCTTCCCTTTAACCCCTCACTCCCCTCATCTTATGTTAAATAGAACTAATAAATTACAACCCTCTGAAAGTCCCGTCAATAAAGGGATTCAGAGAAAAGATGAAATAAAACACAAAATTTATTTGGAAATATGAAATACTTTGCACTATCTTTACACCGTTGACGAACGAGTCACGCACATTAAATTGACATATTGATAAATGATTCACCCGAATTAATCGAGGCTTCCAAGGCAATGCGAACGCAACCTTAAGGAGTAGTGAAACATGGGAAAGGGATAGTGACCCTATGATAGACTTCATGAAGTCTTATAAGTACCAAGTTAAATTTTCACGAAAGGAACGGCAGTAACAAGGCATCTGCTTAATCTCGTAAAGGCATTCGGAAATCATCTATCAGACTGAGAAAAGTAAGCACGATGTATTGGAAGTGCTTGGCAGAGGGTAAACCTGCAGGATATGGATGAGGTAATCGCATATTCAATGTGGGTGGATAGTAAACCAAGAATACGGCAGGATACAAGACAAATTAACAGTTAAAGTGGGAACGGTGCAAAGCCCATAGCGAGATTCAAAGGTAGCGAAACGTAAGCCGTAAAAGGTGGGCGTGATGTGGTTCGATTCCACTCGTTACCTCTAACCAATAAAAAATAAATGTTATGAATGATTTTAAAGAACAATTCAAGGTAGTAGAAGGATTGATATTAGAGAACTCCTTTGGGGTTGTTAAAAGTGAGGATGACGTAGTAATTAATGTTACGATAGGGTATACATCCAAAGATAATTATGGGTGGTTTGAGATTTACGATGAGAATACGGGTGGAAATGATTGGTATGCAGAGGGAGGCTTGTGGTTTAGTGGGAATAGACTAAGTGATTATGACGGAGTATTTGCATTACCTCACTTTGTGTTGGATTGCCTTGAGAAAAAGGGATTTGATGTAAAAGAAATGAGATAAAGGTTAACTGATGAGGATTCAATATCCGAAACACAAGGGATGCAATAGGGCATCCCACACAACAAGTGTCTTAACCAAAAAATATAAGTTATGAGTAATTTAAATGAAAAAAGAGTAAAAGCGTTATTGAAAGGAAACGCTATTGTAGACAAAGCAATCGAATTAAAAAAAGCAGAGAAAAGGGACGTGGCTTGTACTATACGAGCATTCCATAGGTCTGCAAAACAATTGTTAGAAGTGAAGAAATTGCTATCAAGCCCTAAATTCAAGAATGAACTGAAGAAGGCAGAAATCAAAGGTATGACAATAAAGGAACTTGTACCCATTGCAGTAGGTATGGAGTACCCTACATTTGCAAGAGAACTGCAGGTAGCAAAAGTAACACTAACGCAGTTAAATGCATTCATTAAGGCAGTCAAAGAGGATGAGAGCATATCAGTAAGTAAACAAGGGCTTTTGTCTTTTGTTAAGGGCAAGAAACAAGTAAAGACTGAAACGGCAAAGCCTACACCAAAACAAGCTAACGAAGGTGGAAAAGAGGAAACCAAAGAAGGTGGAAAAGAATCCAATGTAATTGCCGAATTGATTGTAAAGAATGTAAGGGTACAAATAATTGACAATGAAGGGGTGCGAAGTGTCAAAACAGACGCAACACCTCAACAAGTCAAAAACGCCCTATCAACATTCAAGACAATGATTGAGGCATTGCCTACAAAGGTATTGAGTAAGTAAACAACACACCTTAAAAAGTCTCCATATGGAGACCTTTGCCCCAAGTCAGAAACGGCTTGGGGATGAGGTGGTAGAAACCAATAAAAAATAAATAGACATGAAAGATTTCAGAATTTACAGAGTACACAAGTCAATGGTAACCGTTCACATACTGAACGAAGGCGAACCAACACAAATCAGAGCATTCGATTCATTTGATGAGGCATATGCATACATCCTCAATCATGAGGGATTAGTAAACCAATGGGACTTGATATTAGCACAATTAAATTAATATAAACCAATAAAAACAAATAGTTATGAATAACATAATCAAGAGAATTGAAATTCAAAGCAGAAAAGAACTTGCTAAATTCAAAAGAGAATTAAAAGAAGAAAAAACCATTGAAGGCATTTTATCTAAATGGCATTATAGAAATCGCTTAACAAAAACGACATTGAAAAAACAATGGATAAGCCTGAAAGAATTGAAAGATTATCTAATGACAAGAGAATTAAAAATGAAACAAAAAGAACTTGAAAAACAGAAAACCAAAGTTTCAAACATCTTAAATTCAGGCAAAAGCGTGGAATCAATCACCATAGGCATTGAATGGAAAAGGAGTTCAACATGGGGACACAATCCAACGGCAACGGTAACAATAAACTTTGATAATTATACAAGGGAAGAATTTTCGAGCGGAAGTATCGGAGGCTGTGGATATGACAAGGAGAGTACGGCTATTGCAAAGGCATTGAATCAATGTAATGAGCTAATGAAAAAAATGTATTTAGTAAAGAACAAAAAATGCAATACAAAGAAAGATAATCGACAAGTTTTTGGATACGGCTCCGGTTATGGAATACTGCCATACTTTGAAGGTGGAGTAGGTACATCATGTTATTATGAAATATTCAAGAAACTAAAAATGAAATTCAAAAGAGTTTCAGGCGGAAAGTCATTTGATGTTTACGAAGCAAAATAAAAAAGCATATATATAAACCAATAAAAATAAATAGTTATGAGCAAAGAGGAATTATTAATTGAAATAAGCATGATACTGAACGATACCAATGCTTATAAAAAAATTGAAGAACTATTGAATCAAACCGAAATGAATATTGATATTGAGGAGTTAGCCAATACAATGGAAGATTCAATATTAGAATTTATAAACCAATAAACAAATAGAGTTTGGCACAGTCTTTGCACTGATGTTAAACATAGTAAGAACAATTAAACAAATAGTTATGAAGGAATTAATTTTTATGTGGATGATTGCAAGTGGGCAAGTCCAACCGATGAATGAGAAGAATGATGGACATGATTTGTATGTCCTATGTATTGAGAATGAGGAAGCGACAGAACAAAAGGACAAAGTGTTCTGCTATGAACACGCATACAAGGAGGAGATACTTGAGTACATTGAGACCGGTACATTTGAGTACAATGAATTTTTACTAACTGAAAACAAATAGACATGAAGACACCTTATTTAAAAAAAATAATAGCATCAGACAAGTATAACATACTTAGAGATAAAGATAAAGAGAGTCGTATAGGATACTTCCTATTGAGGATGAAATACAAGATACAATTATTACTAACCAATAAAAACAAATAGTTATGGGAACATGGAACATACCACAAGCGTATCCTCAAGTAAACATGAGGTACAAAGATGAGAACGGAGATACAAAGTTCATTACGAACTTTAAGGGATTCACAATGCTTAATGTGTTGGGAATGTATTCAGAGAATGAGATGATACAAGTAAGGTCAAGGATGTACATTGATGAGGATGTAGATATTGTGGTCAAGAGGTCAATGAAATTTGGAGAGGGTGGATTCTTATTTGCCGTACTGCGAGGGGATTTACTTGAAGCATTAAAGAGAGCAGACGAGTGTAATTATGAGGCACTGATAAAAGGTTTAACAAATAAACAAATAGAGTTATGAACACACAAGAGCACAAAAAGAATAATAAGTTGATAGCAGAGTTTATGGGTGGGAAATGGTTAGAATGGGTAAGAATAATACAATGCCAAAACGATTGGAGTTTTTTGATGGATGTCGTGGAGAAGATAGAATGCACTACAACAGACAACAATGATAATTCAGATAGCTTCTTTAATGTAATGATTGAGGTATTTGAATGTAATATAAATGGTGGGGATATATGTATATGTAAAAGTGGAAATACTAAAAGAGAAGCAACATACAATGCAGTAGTAGAATTTATTAACGAATACAATAAAACAAAATGATAGCGACAATAGAATACGAGAATCAGTACGGCAAGGTGCGTGCAACAACAAAAGAGTTTGCAGATAGAAAACATATCACAAACTATGTAAGCCTACTCATGCAGACCGGTCATATCAATATTGAGATATACATTGACAATGAACAAGCAGACAAATAGTTTGGCACGATGTTTGCACAATGCTTAAACAAGGGAAGCCGAAAACTTTATAGAGTAGGCACAAACAAAAACCAATTCGTTATGAGAATCAGATTGGATTTTATAAGCTATCTACTATTAGCCTCGCCACTTGTGGTCGGCTTCGGTGGGTACTACATTACAAGCTATCTATTAGGATAGGATTTATAAACACAGAGGTCTACACGTGTAGACCTCTACTTAAAAACAAATAGAGTTATGAGAAAGATAACAAGAGAATCAGTAGATGCATTTATGAATGCAAGAGAATTTAAGAAGGCAAACATGGAGGTAGAGGTACTACCTAACGTAACAATCCTAAGGCTACATGGCAATGCGATTGCGTATAGATACAATAACCCTACCAATACATTAAGCATAACCAATGCAGGTTGGCAGTCAGTAACAACAAAGGAAAGGCTGAACGCAATCCCCGATGTAAGCATACACCAAAAGAATTGGGTATGGTATCTGAATGGAAAGGAGTGGAATGGTAGCCTAATAGATATAAACAAGTAATAAAAATATAGTTATGACTGAATTAGAATATGAAGATTTCCCGAATGAAATCAAGGTAATAGTAGACAGCTACGATGATAATGAGAATCTATATGAGGAGTGTGCAAGAATAAAGAGTGAACTAGAACAGATAGGTTGGACTTGTGATTATGGATTGTCAGGAGAGATATACGATGTAAAACAAATACAATAGATATGGAAGATACAAGAGAACAATTCATACGTATAGCAATGGCGATAATCAAAGACGAGTATCGCTTCAGACCTCAGAGATTAGCAGTAGCATCGAAGATGTACACAAGGTGGCTAGATAGAAAGAAGATGGAGATAGATGTGAGGTCGGACAAGTCATTGTATGTAACTATAGGGGACTATACCTACTACATTGATGATAGTACAGATGAACAGATAATAAATAAATGGAAAAACAAATAAATAAAAATGGAGAATCAAATTTTTAATCATTACCGAGAGGTACAAAAGAAGATAGCAGATGCAAAGGCACTGCTCAAGAAGGAAGGATGTGACGTTCAGTCATTGGAAGCAAAGCTACAATGGTACGAGGACTTTGTAGACCACGTAAAGAATACAGACATCAATTTATATAACGATGCACATAGGTGTGCAGATAACACAGAGAGAAAATGAAAGTAAGAATAAGCACAAAAGCAGTATACCATAAGGTAGCAGAGGTGGAAATTAATATACCCGATATGGAAAACGAAAAGGTATTAGATTATCTACTCGAAAATGAGAACCTATACACTGATAAGATAGACGAAAAGTTATCAGAGAAAGAATACGATTATGGAAGTGGATATGAGGGTGGACCACATATGGTTCGGGAAGTATATCTTGACGGAAAAAATTTTGGAGGGCATTTATGATGAGTAATCTAATAATCACACCGGAACATTACGTATGGGTGCGTGTAAATCCACACGCATCCCACTCTATACTACACCAAAATGCAATGCACCTATATGTACTGCACAACGATTGGACAAGCACACTAATTGAGAGCATGGATGAGTTGATGTTTGCAGAGGAGAATGATATGAACGTATGTATATATGGGGGTAGGCTTGACATTGATGTACCCTTCAAGGACGCAAAGAAAGTAAGGCATGATGGCAAGTGGTATGTATCGTACAACGACATCAAGATTGGCACGATAGTTGAACATAGTAAGAACAATTAAATAAATAGTTATGAGTAAGACAAAGAAGAAGAAGATTAAAATTAAGGGTGGAGAGCATCCACAATTTACTAACATACTTGAATCATTTGCTAGTGCAATGACGATGGTAACAAAACCAAAAGAGAAATGAATACGTTTAAGACACTTAAAGACATCGCAAACAACTCAACACCAATGTTTGATAAGTATGTAAAGAAGATATGTGAAAGATTTGAAATAGGTAAGCACGAACTATTTGAGAGGTGGGAAGACAATAGAGATTGTTTTCTAGCTAATGCAAGACATACCCTATATTTATTATGCGATAGAGATGGAATGAGAATCTCAGAGATTAAAAGATTTATGAAGCATAGTGGACACATTGTTGAACACTCAACAATTATTAAAGGGATACGTAAAGCTAACAACTTAATGGAAGATGACAATGACTACAAGAGAATCATTACAACTATCGAAGAATCAATCTTAGATAACAATGCAGTATAGCTTAGATGAGGTATTCCAACAAGCAAGTGAGGACCACTCGGCTTGTAGGTACGACACAAAAGATTACGACTCATACCTATCGCATGGAATAAAGATAGTCAAGGACAACTACGGAAGCAAGGTAACGATAATGGACACCACGCAGGGCGAATACTACCAAGAGATAGGAGCCGAGGACTATCATTTATTTCAGACAAGGGGTTGGTTATATGGGATATATATACTATCTTTATCATCACATAAGGACCGGGTCGAAAGGCTCAATGAGGAAATCAAGAGTGAAGTAAACAACAGAAAAAGGAAGAGAACCCTTCTCGCATTGAGAGAGGAGAGGGAGCTTGTCCTAAAGAACTATAGTAAAGTAAATCAATTATTAATTAAATTAAATAACAATGAGTAAAGCACAATCAAGTTACAAGACACTATCAACAATCAAGGTTAAGGATAAGGTAGAGAAGAAGGGAGGACTAGACTATCTATCGTGGGCAAATGCATGGCATCTGCTCAAGCAGAACTATCCCGATGCACAACGAGTGATATACGAACACGACCACACCGGATTCAATTTCTTTACGGATGGAAGGACTGCATGGGTAAAGGTAGGTATCATAGTCAATGATGTAGAGCATATTGATATGCTTCCCGTAATGGACTTTAGAAACAATGCCATATCAGTAGACAAGCTAACATCTACTGACGTAAACAAGACCATTCAAAGAGCAACGACTAAGGCTATTGCAATGCATGGACTAGGTCTATCTCTATGGACAGGAGAGGACGTACCCGAGGAAGAGGTAAAGGCTACGCCAAAGAAGAAGCCAACGCAAAAGAAGAACGTAACGCTTACAGACATACCCGATGACAAGATGTTTGATATGCTTAACTACGTAAAGGAGAACAAGCAACTTGGACTCAAGCAGTTGGTAGCTAACATAGAGCAGAAGTATAACGTGAATAAGAAACAAGAGAAGCAGATTGCAGACGCTTTAAAATCATAGGCTATGGATGAGAATGTAATAACGCTACTGCGAGATGACACGCAGTACTATAAGGGTATTGGTAAGCAGTACCTATCGAACTCAGACATCGGCACACTACTCAAAGACCCCGAGCAGTTCGGGGTATCACGTCCCGACAACAAGAACTTTGCAGAGGGTAGATACTTCCATCAGTTGATTCTTGAACCCGAGAAGGCTAAGGAGGTGGTGTGGGTAGACGCTGCATCACGCAACACCAAGACATACAAGGAGTTCATTGAGGAGACCGGCAAGGAGGTGGCACTGCTACGCACAGAGAAGGAGACCATAGAGGGATTGGTGGATAAGATGAAGGGTAACCTTGATTTCTTTGAGCTGATACACGCAAAGGGAAATACATTTGAGCAACCCAATATTGTTACTTACAAGTGTGGAGAAAGCCTTACGCAGTGGAAGGGTAAGGCAGACATCGTTGGAAAAGATTATGTAGTAGACCTTAAGACAACGTCAAGCATTGATGACTTCAAGTGGAACGCAAGGAAGTACAACTACGATAGTCAAGCCTACATATACCAACAGTTATTCGGTAAGCCGATGATGTTCTTGGTAATAGAAAAGAAGACAGGACGTATGGGAATGTTCACCGGTAACGAGGACTTCTATGCAAGGGGAAAGGAAAAGATGCACCGAGCAATAGAGGTATACAATAAGTTCTTCTCTGAGGAATCTACCATAGACATACAGAACTTCTACGTGAAGGAAGAGATATAACATAGATAGTATACGCATGATGTTTCCGATGTGTCATGGGTATACTTTTAAATCATCATCGGAGAAACTAAATTTTTATTATGTCACAAGACGAGAAAATTTTTGCTAATGGATTCTCTTTTAAGAGAAGAGACAATGCCCCCGAGTTTGTAGTGGGGAGACTATCACTTAAGGTGGACGATGCTATGGCATTCGTTAAGGAACACATGAAGAACGGTTGGATTAATTTCAATGTGAACCAAGCACGAAGTGGAAACTACTACGTAGAGCTAGACACCTACGAAGCAAAGACCGAGGATGCCACACCTAAGAAAGAAGCTAAGGAGGAAGGACTACCCTTCTAAGACTAGTGTTTATTGGTTAATCAAGGGGAGGAGACTCCCCTTTTTCTACCAATCAAGTGTGTCGAATGTCGAAAAAGTTTCTCTATATATAGAGTATATAGTATTCTTTTTTTTTATTTTTTATTTTATCTACGATAGGAAAAGAAAATCGACATTATCGACACTACCTCTGATAATCAGACAGTTAAGAAATTAAAATCGACATAAAATCGACACAGTTATGACATCAAACATCACAATATTCAAAAACATTAGGGAGACAGAGACTCCTTTCTACCGTGGAGTAGATAAAATTCTTGAGAGAGTAAAGGACGGCTCGTCCAAGGAGCTTGTTAAGAAGATACGAGCAGAGAAGAACAAGTCAGAGAGGAACGAGATTAAGAAGAACCTACCTGCAGTGTGCTTCAGTGGTACATTCAACAAGAGGAACGACTCATCAATCATTGAGCATAGTGGATTGATATGCTTGGACTTCGATGGGTATGAGAAGCAGAAGGACCTACTGCAAGACAAGGAGTCTATCAGTAAGGACAAGTACACCTACTCTGTATTCATATCTCCATCGGGGAATGGACTAAAGGTATTGGTTAAGATACCACAGGATGTGGACAACCACGTAAACTATTTCAACTCACTAGAGAATCATTACAACTCAGACTACTTCGATAAGACCTGCAAGAACATAAGTCGTGTATGTTACGAGAGCTATGACCCACTAATATTTATCAATGAGAACTCATCTATATGGGACACCATTGAGGAGGTGGAGTACAAGGAGTATGTGGCACACAGAGATGCACCAACGATACCAATCACAGACGAGAACAAGGTGGTGGACATACTAGTCAAGTGGTGGACAAAGAAGTATCCGATGATTGAGGGACAGAGGAATCAGAACGTGTACGTATTGGCAATGGCATTCAATGACTATGGAATAAACAAGAGCCTTGCCGGATATGTACTCAATCAGTTTGTCAATGAGGACTTCTCATTGGAGGAGATATCAAGAACGATTGACTCGGCATATAGAAACACGCAGAACTTTGGGACTAAGTATTACGAGGACGAGGAGGCTATCAATACAATCAAGCAGAGTCTACGGAGGGGTGTATCAAAAAAAGAGGTACGCCATCAGTTAGAGGAGTCAGACTTAGATGGTGGGACTATAGACTCAGTAATGAATCGGATTGCAGATGATGAATCCAAGCAGGTATTTTGGTCGAAGAACGACAAGGGTACGATAAAGATTGTTCACATACTATTCAAGGACTTCTTGGAGGACAATGGGTTCTACAAGTATTGTCCCGAGGGTAGCAAGAACTATGTCTTTGTAAAGGTTACTAACAACCTCATCGACCACACATCAGAGAAAGAGATTAAGGACTTCATACTAAACCACGTCATTGACTTGGATGATATGTCCATATACAACTACTTCGCAGACCAAACAAGATTGTTCAGAGAGGACTTCTTGACACTGCTATCTACAATAGATATATACTTCATCGAGGATACCAA
>Ga0208157_1001346_pt1 | contig 11236 bp, 16 predicted proteins | sample 5_EtaG_FD_184077 | JGI IMG/M metagenome (GOLD analysis project Ga0208157, IMG submission 184077) | Marine viral communities from the Subarctic Pacific Ocean - 5_ETSP_OMZ_AT15132 metaG (SPAdes) (version 2) | ecosystem: Environmental > Aquatic > Marine > Oceanic | place: Pacific Ocean | collected...
ATCGCCACAAATTTTTTGACTTCTTCAACACTCTCCAGTCCCATTGTTGAGTGGTTTTCATTCACTAATGCGTAATATGGCATTGCTCTCTCCTTTTGCCCTTATTTAGCTTCTAGTTTATAATCATGGATAATAGTACCAAGATCAGAATTGCCTCTTATATGAGGCGGTATCCACGTTGGCTCACTACGTCCTTTAATGCGCCTGTGGTGTCCTCTTACCCAATGCTCCCTCTTAGGCGTTCCATGCCCTGTAAACATCTGTTCATAGATCTTTACACCACGAGGCTTGGGCAACTGGATTGTTACCACCTTATATTCGTTCTTTGGAACCACACGCCCAAAGCGTATATGGTCAATCTTTTTTGGCGGCGTTGTGTTTAGATGGATAACCTGATCGTAATTAAGCGTACTAAGTAACGCGATCAGAAACCTGACATCGCCCATTCCATATTTGCCCTGATCAGCAGAAAAATTACGTTTGACCAACTCAGCCATTTCGTTTGGTTCCCAGCCCATTTTGAACTTTTGTGCTGGTATAGACCAGTGCATAGCCGCCGTTTGGATAAGTCCACACTTGCACATAATCTCGTCCAAGAACTCTCTTTGAACAGGATCTTTGCTATACTTTGCGTAATACCAAGGCGCGAAAATAATATCAGAAGTTTCCTGATTAAAATTTGTTTCAAGCATTGTAGCTTTATCAGAAAATATCCTGTCTCCATTGGAAATTTCAAACCCCATAGGGTAAGCCGCAATGCGTTCTGAACCTTCATGTATTGTAATGCCATATTTAGCATAAACAATTTTGTCATTTACCCTGCGGATATGATAACCAGTGCGTTTCCCTTTAACATCGTCATCAAACTTTATGTACATGTCTGGGGTATATTTATCATGAGCGTCTTTTCTTGAAGTCCTACGCGCTTGTTCATCCCACTCTATCCACATGCTATCAAAGCACGGCATAGCCCTATGCAACATCGCAAGCAATGTTTGCGGCTTAACAAAAGACGCTTTAACAATCTCGTCCAGAAGCGTATTGTCCACCATAAATTTTTGCATTGTTGCCATATCAGCTTGCATATTTCGCCTCATGGCTTCAGCGACACTGCCGCCAGTATACACGGCAAAGCCCTTCTTCGGTTCAGCCAAAGCCGCTTGCACCATGTTCGCCAGAACAGGACTGTCTTCTTCCTTGACCAAATTACGGTTTTTCATGTCATCAGCCATACGCTCAACGCCATCCCATGAACTAGCCATTACACCCTCTCCCATATGTCTTTCTGACGTTGTTTCCAGCCATAGCTGTCCATTGCTTTACGCATGATACGCTCTGCGGTATCAGTCCAGACCAAGGCGTTCTTCTTTGCCCATATCCAAGCGTACAATTCCTGCGTTAGCCTTGTGATATTATCGCCCTGACGCTTGCCTACGATATGCCCAATTTCATGCAAGGCAGATACATAGTATCCAGTGTTTTTGGTTGGACGGATTTGTATCTCACGCGGATTGCGTCTTGCCCAATATCTAGGCTCTGACTCATCTAGGCTTTGATAAGAAACCCTGATCTTGTGCCGCGCCGCTAATTCCATAACGTGCAATGCCATTTCAATACGTTTAACTGTCATCGTTCTCTAGCCTCAACCTTGCCTTAATCAACATTGACTGCGCTTCCTGCAATCCACCTGCCGCGCCAAGTAACAACTCAACTTCGGCTTCGGTGGCATCGCTGGTAATTAGACTATGCACGGCGTTGATCGTTTGATTAAGCAACGCCTGTGCTTCCAGATAGTTTAATGGCCTAGCCATTACGCCTCTCCCATCGCTGAATAAGCAACATGATAAGCGTCTTCTTTAGACATCCCGCCAACAACAGCGGCTAAACCAGCTTCCGCGAAACGCTCCGCACGATTTTCAGCTAACATATCTGAATAATCTTCCTCAAACGCGGCACGACATTTTGCTAAAACCTCAGATACATCTGCGCCGCGAAACTCAGCCGCGTCTGACATAGCAAGTTCGATAGTAGCAACAACGCCTTCGCCATCAAATATTGTCATGCAACCAATATCAAAAATATCATCCTTATAAAGAGTCCATATTGGAACACCCGCTTTTACCCGCTTTGCTGTAAAGTTAAACATTTGAAACCTCCATTGATAGTGCCTGATAACAGATATAAGAAGTGATTGCATACTTGTCAATAGCAAATATCAATAATGGTTAATTAAGGTTAATTAGCCGTTATTTAGAAATCTTCTAATATGCTTCTGGACGGCACATGGGTTGGTCCTGGCCTGACTGTGCCATCACGATCAATGTCATCAGGCACATTGTCGGCAAACGCATCTTTTGGCATTCCTTGTGTTGCTCTATCCCATGCGACTTTGTTTGCCTCAACATAATCTCTATAGGCTCTATCCATCCCTTGGATTGCATCAGATCGTCTACGCGAACCGCTAGATACATTCGTTAAGTCTTTATCCATGTAGTTTGTCTGGTTTTTATCCTGCATCATTTTCACACTCTGCGGCGCAAGCAAGGTATCCGCAGCCATCAATGTAATTGTCTTCGTGATTCACGTTACTTTTAATACGAGCAATTTTAAGCAGACTCATCAACACACCCACATCTGTTGGGCTGACTTCGATACCCAGGTGAACTGACCAATAACGAGCAATTGTTCGGAAATTATCCTCCATAGCGCCATGATCCGCTGCTCTGTCCTTCGTTACATACTTTTTTGCTGTGTCCAGCACTTCCGCCCTTTTCATACGTTATCCCTCGCCGTTACCGCTTCGTATTCACCCCGACTCATAGGCCCATCAACTGCCCCAAGCCATACCCTGCCGCCTGTAGCCGTCAACTGGAACTTATCAATCCGATTGTCCTGTTGTAGACTACGAACATATCCTTCTAGTGTCTGCTTCCCGATGCCTTGCAGTATCTCAGGAGCATCAGCGTCCTCTGACCGCTTATGAACTCCGTTGTTGCCACTCATATGAGTTAGAGCCACGCCTTCGCGCTCACAATGAATAATCCAATCAGCCATAGCATCCAGCTTCATCTCAAGAACTGTACCGCTGTTAAGTGATTTGATTTCCTCGGTGCGATCATTTAGCAGCCCAGTCATTGGATCTCGTACAAAATGCCGAACATTTCTACTGGCTGGGCCGTTAGACTTGACTACAGCGCCATCGAAACAACTGTTACGCTGATATGGTAGACCTAGCCGCTCACAAGTCTTTTTGCCGCGTTGAGCATCAACCTGCCATAACGCAAATGAAGACCTGACCCCATCCACAAGAGCAGTCGTACCACGAATAAGGTTACGAGCTTCTTCGGGTGTTTTGATTACAGCGTTGTCCTTGATCTTCGTCATATGGTGACAAACCAGTACAGATGCACCTGTTTCTGTTGCCATCCTAGCCAGCAGACCTGTCAAAGCAGCCCCCGCAGCAGGATCAGCATTTACATCTGCATGGACAAAAGATGCCAGCGGATCGAACACAATCAGCTTTAGGTTACTCATCTGCAAGATTTGTTCGTATATCTTCTCAAACTCTGCTGTTGTTCCAAACTCACCGTTGGACTCGTTCATGATTGCAAACACACCGCCAACATTTGGAAGCGATACAATCTTTAGATCATGGTTGTAGCCACGCCGTTCTTCAAACGGATCAAGACGCTCAACCCGCCTGTGCATCTCAGCTTCGTCATCTTCAGCAGTAAAGATCACCACGTTCCCGAACTCTTTAACCAGACCGCCAAACGTGCTTGTCATTGGTTTGCCTGACGCTATCTTCATGCCCATGTCCAGTGTCATCATGCCTTTACCAGCATCACCCGCCGCAGCAAATAAGATCGGCACACCTAACGGAAACGTGCCATCAATCAAGAACTTTTGTTCGGGTGCAGTCCCGGCAAACCGACTGACAAGAAATGACTCGTCAAGAAGATTAATGTTTGTCTTGGTTATCTTGGCCTTGGTATTAACAAAGTTTTCAATGTTGTAGCCCTCAGACAAAGCATCTGAAGCATCCCACCCTTCGGGTTTGCCCATTGGCGGCGTAAGCATTGTGACCGATTTAGCACCAGCAGCCAAAGCAAAGTCCTGTATGAGATCAGCCAGCTTTTTACCAGCAGGATCATTATCAGGCCATAAGATAAGCTCTTTGTTCTGTAATGGAGAAAAGTCAAACTGGTGAGCCGTCTTCTTTGTTAGCGCACCAGCCCCACCAATCGTGCAGGTAGCTGTATATCCAGCATGGTTTAAAGCATCAGCGCACTTTTCACCCTCGACCCATATAACACGATCAGATGCTAATACATTCGGAATGTTATATAACGGGCGTATGTCTGGAAACTTGGAGTATGGAGAGCCTTCGACAAACGGTCTGAACTCTTTCTTTGGTTTGCCCTTTGTGTTGAGCATAGGGTTGCCAGCAATGTCCTTGACGTTATACCGCCTGACAGAAACCAGCACCTCGCCGTCTGCATTGGTGTATATATACTCAGCGTCATACGGGCTATTTGCATTGTATTGCGGCCTGATAGGATTTTCTATCGGCGCATTATCACGAACAATTTGCGGCCCAGTGCCGTCAAGGTAGCTAGAAAACATCTCCTTTATTTCTGGCAATTTCATGCCACGGGCTTCTATCAGTATCTTGACGATGCCCCCGATACCAACACCACCGTTGAAATCCTGCCCTTGCATGAAGTGCTGCGAGGCAGGGTCAATGTTAATTTTTAACGATTGCCCTTGATCACCAAGCAGTGACCCGATGTAAAATGTTTTGCCGTGAACACGCCCCGCCGGGAACGTATCCTGCAAAATCCGAATTTGTTCGCCTTTAGGGACTCTGCGAGAAATCTCCTCAACTATGTCATTACTACCAGATGTAGTATTGCCAAACCTTACCACACTCATTATATTGATCCTTACCAAGCATTGTTTTCAACTAGGGGCGGCTCATACCGCCCCTTCTTTTTGCCAGCAAGTCTTGCGGAACTCGCACCACTTGCAAATAAAATAATCATCATTCTGTGCGACACGCGGCAGCATATCGTTAGCTTCTGTAGCTTTCAGGATTTGTACTGCTTTATCACTGGTAGCTTGTGCAAGCTCACCATTAAACGGAACCATCTCAATGTATATCTCGCTTGTGTTTTTGTTTAACACTGTGAATACACAAGGGTTTTCCGATAGATCCATGTAGGCTTGATAGATTGCAATCTGTGCTGCGTATACTGGGTTGGCTTCCGCCACACCTTTACGAACAAATTCATTGAACTTCTTCTCGTTAGCAGACTTGCACTCCCACAACATAGGGTATGTCATATGCAATGGACCACCACATATGACCCCATCAATATGACCTCTGACTTCCCCGCCAGCAGTCTCAAACCCAAATTGTTCGCCTTTCTTTTCTGTCCGCAGGTCAAATCCAGCGTCCCTGAAGTACATAACCATCATATCTTCGATGGTATGACCAAGGCCAAATATGCGTAATGTCTTTGCAGGAAACCCTTTGCCCTCATCAACCTGTTGGTTCATGTAGCGATACTGGAGCTTGCGTGAGCAGGGATCGCCAAGAGAAGAAGCGCCAAGGTATTTGCGCCTTGGCTGCTTGCTTTCCTTCTCTACAATCGCCCGATCAAGCTCTTTAATGATGCTCTGTGCGTCAGAAAGGGATGTCTTGTTCGGTGAGGCCGATTCTGCCGCCTCCATATCTGAAGTAAATTTCTGTAAGGTCTGTGCTAGAGTATTCATCATCAAGCCCTTCTGATATTCTCTTTAATATTAATGTTATTGCGATAACTTCTTCTTCGCTTAAATCACAAAATCTTTTTTCCCACCCGATAATGCCGAACAATTCTCCTACTTGTTTTAATGAAGAGTCTCGTACTCCTCTTTCCGTATCCATTCTAAAATCTCCTCCGATAACGGGCCGTATGCACACATATAAATTTCATCTGAACCTTGCATGTCTACCTCTACCACTGCCCCTTCAAAAATTTCTTCTTTGCCTTCAATCAATTTACAAAGAAGACCTGTAACTGTGTCCTTCAACTCTTCTCTGTCATTTAAACTCTTAAACAACACAAAATAATTTGCTTCAAGAAACACATCATCATCAAAAACTAACTTTAACTTTACCTCGCCCCGGTTCATGCGCTTCTCTCTTCTAAAATTATGTCATTGACAAGATGGTCAATGAAACGCTTATTCCAAATATAATTCAGCATACAAGCGGCTCTATATTTAGTCCATGAAAAATCAATAGGACTTACATTCACACCGTTTTTTGCTAACAATTCCCGCTGCTTAATGCTAACCGCATCATTCAACCAACGCTTAGTTTTTTTCGCGCTATCACCTGTCTCATTCTGTCTCATAAAGTCATCAGCAGATGCCATAACGTGTCTTTTGGTTCCAATAGAAACCACTCTGGTTTTGCCATCTTTTTTCTTCACAATGGCAATACAAAGCCCATCTACATCAGCAATTAAGGCAAAACCGTTAAACCCAGACGCAGCCATACAGGCTCCATTCCCGAACAAATCTATCCAACGGAACGGAGATCGTTCCATAAGATCTACTTCGGTTAAAACAAAATCTTCTAATATTTCTGGTTCTGGACGCTCTATTTCATGACCACAAATAGGACACTCGCGTACGTTCAACGGTATCTCGGCATCGCAGTTAGAGCATATCTTTACTGGAGCATCGCCTTGGGCATCATCATTTTGGCTCCCATCCAGATTAACAGCATCATCAAGTGACCCATGCGTTAACACAGACGTACCAAAGTCCATTACAATACAGTCTGACTTTACAACACCTGGAAATTCATCCTGATTTACAGTGCGTAAACCACGACCAATCATCTGAACCATTGTTGCTTTGTATGAACATGGGCGAGTTAACACGATGCAGGACACGGGCGGTGAGTCAAATCCCTCTGTCAGTACAGCCACGTTAACAACCACCTGAACATATCCAGTGCTTAGATCATGCAGAATTTGTTCGCGTTCATGTTTTGGTGTGTCACCTGTAACTGTTGCGGCTTCAATACCGTAAGCCACAAATTCTTCGCATAGATCTTCGGCATGCTGCACAGTCGAGCAGAATACAATCGTCTGACGCTCACCAGCTTTATCGTCCCATTCTTCAACTACACGCTTGTTAATAGCGCGGCGGTTCATAATCCGCTCAACTTGAGCCATGTCAAAATCGGATATAGTTTTGCGTACCTGACGCAGTTCATCTCGCACACCAACATCAATTACGAATGTCTTTGGCGGTACGAGGAACCCTTCACGAATTAACGTGGAAATTTCTATCTGATGGCTACAGTTCGTAAATACGTCCCGTAAGCCCTTCTTATCGCCTCTATTGGGGGTAGCGGTAAAGCCAACGATTTGAACCCCCTCATTGGCCTTCTTTGCGGCGTTAATGATGCGTTGATATGTATCCGCAATGGTATGGTGCGCTTCGTCAACCACAATCAGATCAACTTTGGGCATATTGTCCAAGTTTTTCTCACGGCAAAGCGTTTGCACCATTGCAAATACAGCGTCACCTGACCAATCCTTAGATGCAGCGTTTACTTCACTGGTCTTCAAAGACGGATTTACAAGGTGAAATTTATTGGAGTTCTGTGAAACAAGCTCATCACGATGCTGTAGCACAAGCACATTTTGTGAACCTTTGTGACGTTTGCCAACCAAGGCAGAAAGCATGATTGTCTTTCCAGCCCCGGTTGGTGCAACGACTAAAGTGTTACCGTGCTTATCCAGTGCATCAGAAGCATCGTTTACAGCGACTTTCTGATACTCACGGAGGATCATCGTACTAGCCTAGTCTATATCTGTGAGTACCTGACGATTTTTCGTAAGTTTTCACAACATTATAACCAGACTGCTTAATCATGTAGACATGATTATAAATAGAGTCCCTTTTTTTACCGACAACCGTGTGTATTTCGTCAATTGTTGCTCCCTTCTTGCGAGAAATCATTTTAAAACTTTTCCGACAAAAGCTAGGAACATCATCAACGGAATGAGTTGTGTATGGTGGAACACCATCTTCAAACTTAGTGTCGAGAATGGGGGGCTTTACGGCTCCAGCGCCCCCCGTACTGGATTTAGCGACCTGTGAAGGTTTGCCGCTAATAAATTGCCACAGTGTCTCTAACGCGCCCATGATGGTGCTACCCCCGCTTGTACAGTTTGTTGGGGTTGAGCCACTGGTGCTTGTGCAACTGGCGCTTGCGCGACAGGTGCAGCCTGTCCTGTACTCTGGATATAATTTGGAGAGTCTGGTGTCAAGACTGTCTTGATCTTATTACGATCAGGATAACCATCACGACCTTTCTCAATGCCCAAAGTGCAGGAGATTGTCATACCATTGATCATATGGATGCCTTGGATAGACGCACGTTTTGCCCTGGCGTCTTCACTCTCATCCTTTGGTGATATACCAAAACCACTATCAACCATCTGCTTGATAGTATTCAAGCCGATCTTCTTGGCCTTTGACATGCCATTCTCGTCTTTGGCATCGCCATCAACAAAGATGTTCTGCCAGACCTTGCGCTTGTCAAAGCTGCCACCGACAATAGTCAACTCAATCGGCAACCATTTTGCGCTAGTGGTTTGAGATTGCTTGAAGTAAGTGCCAGCACCATACTCTGGTATCTCAGTGTCGCCACCTTCAAGCTTAATGATACCGCTTACTACAGTTCCATCAGGCATAAGTTCAAAGTCTCCACTTCCACCTTCCATTGGTGGTACGTTGTTTAGGTCAAGCATCTACGTTTTCCTCTTCTTTATTATTGACCGTTTTTGGGTTTACAAAGTTCATTGCCTCTGGCCTTGGGCCAGACATTTTTTCAAGCAACTTACCAAGATGCGGCTCTTCAACAGCGTCAAGTCTGCCGCTTCTATCTTTAGCAGGGTAGCCCCACTGGTTTAGTGTGTCGCAGACAAAGGCTCTAAATAACGTGCCGTCATCAGCGGTGAGTGTTGTCATTGTGATTAATTCGTCCACAATTCCGGGCAACTCACGCCCAGTTTTTGCACCCTCAATCTGCAAGTCGTAAGTGATGCGTCCATAGTCATCCGTCTTTTCATCAAGGATGCCTACAAAGATCACGTTCTTCTCACGGATATGCTGAAGGTGTGTCAGCCATGCCATCATCTCACGACCCTGCGCTCCATACACTGCACGAGTGTCTAGCTTGCCTGTTCGATCTGATCTAGCCTCTGGTGAGTTTTGATTATGCGAAAAGCAAAGCCGACCAGCTACAGTAATACTGTCAATAAAGACTGTATCGTATTTGCTCAACAGAGTATCTGGATCACCATACGTCTGACACACATACTCATAGTGCGCCATGCTATACGGTGAGTCCTCGCTCAATGCGGGGTTGCCTCCACCAAGGAAGCATGCAAAGTCTCTGCACTCCTGCCAAGTACGCGGCCTGATTACATCAACCTTACACCCTTCAATGGCGGCATCACCAGCCTCCAAGTCCATGAACAATGTTTTGCTCATGTCCAAGGTACGCACCAGTGAAGTCTTCCCCACTCCTGACTTGCCGCCAATCACAATTTTGTGACCACGTTTCTCGGCAAGCCTTTCTTCTGCGCTAATTATTTTTAGCATTAACTTTCCTCCCTTCTTTTCATATCAACAGACACACCTTGCAACTCTACAGTACGAGCCTCTGATAATGCTGCTTTCAGATCTGGTGTAGCATTCTGAAACTTTGCTTCAGCTACAGTGTATTTGACCGTAGCCAAATGCTTTGCAGTGTCTTGATCCAAAGAGTTCAAAACGCGCAACAGAATATTCTCATCCCAAATCACACGTTTGCGGAAATCAACAGTAACTTTGAAGTCACCATTGTTCATTGTAGTCTGACCAAAATCCTTGCCATCTTGAGCAAGTTGCATCTTGGCAGTCTCTTCAAACTGATCTTTGAGGGAGTTATTAACGATCTTCAATTCTTTTTGCAGATCATCAATTTTAGATTTAAGATCTTCACGCTTGTCAAACAAAGCGGTCAGATCATTATGCAGATTAATAGCGTTCATTGCTGTCTCCTTCACTTAATGTCGCTAAACATAACTGGAAGATAGGCATGCAATCTTTTCAAGTCAAGGGGATTTTGAGAAAATTGTTATTATTTTTCTTTGACAGGTAAATCTCAACTCCATGAACGGCTTTCATGAGTTTCTTTTTGAGTTTAAATTCAGCGGTTTCCACGCCCTTGGCATCCTCAACAACTTCTTCAAGACTACCGTAATCATCTACCTTATTATATTTGAAGTCAGCTATATATTTGCAAATTTTCTGATCGTTGACCACAATTTCGTAAGGGATTTGCCTTTGCAAGTCTGTTATATAACCAGCCTTTTCCATAGAAGTTAACTCGCCCCATCGCTCTGCTTCCCACTTGGAGTCAAACTTAATGCCCATAAAGGTTGTTTTCTTTGCACCGAATTTGTTCGCTTTGCGTTTGTAGTTATACATGCTAATATATGCCCATAGTTGTTAATTCATGGGAGTATTATAATGACTGATACGAAACAATACAAGTCAGTTGCTGTTGACCTTGCCACACATAAAAAGCTTGTGAAGCTGGCTACAGAAGACCACCGCAAAGTATCACAACAGATTTCAAAACTTGTTTTTGATTCTTACCGAGAGCGTTACCCCAATGAAGTGAACGCTGGCATAGGTTCAGCCGCATGAATGAAAAAGGCCAAATGCAGAGGCTTATAGAAGCAGGGCAATGCCCTAAGTGCAGAAGCGCAGTGGACTATAGTAAAGACATAGCAATCTGCAACGTATGCAAATTACAAATATCAAACCACAAAACGGTTAGTCAGCAAGCGCCCTCATCCGATCTACCAAACGTCTAGCTCGGTTGGGGACTTGCGTGTACCACCTGGAATCTACCATCTGGTCGGCTGCTTCGTTGAAATCACGAGCATCAACTCCAGCTTTCATACCAACGAATTTTGACAGTCGAGGCCGACCCATATTGAACATCATGTTGCACAATATATGTTGTAGCTCTTCGTCAAAGTCATCAAAGTCTGGGTACAATACTTTGCACTCGTCAATCGTTACAGCAATGTCTAAAGAAAATAGGTTTCTAACTCGTTCCTGCTCGACAACAGTGCCGACTGGCTTACCATATTCTTCGTCATGCTCA
>Ga0208157_1001348_pt1 | contig 11226 bp, 6 predicted proteins | sample 5_EtaG_FD_184077 | JGI IMG/M metagenome (GOLD analysis project Ga0208157, IMG submission 184077) | Marine viral communities from the Subarctic Pacific Ocean - 5_ETSP_OMZ_AT15132 metaG (SPAdes) (version 2) | ecosystem: Environmental > Aquatic > Marine > Oceanic | place: Pacific Ocean | collected...
TCCAGCAGGTCAAATTGGTCTTGGTGGTGCTAACTATGGAACATCAGGTCAAGTATTAACTTCTGCAGGATCTGGTAGTGCTCCTAGTTGGGCTGCTATTCCTGCAGGTGGAAACGTAATTAGTGGTATTGCATCTGGGGCAATTGCGTTTGATAAGTGTATGGCACTTGCTCATGATGGAAAAATATTACAGGTTGGTCTTCTTGCTACACCAAAGGATCCAGCTGCCAATATAGGTAATGAAAAGCAATTTCAGAATAGTAATTCATATAATATGGAAGTATTATATGAACCAGATGCTGATAGATTTTTAAACGTATTTTCTGCAAACAATCAATTAAGATATAATGTTTGTGGTTTCCAAGGTAATAATCCTGTAAATAGTAATTCTGCAGTAGTAAGTAGTAGTTTTGGTAATCCAAATAGCAATGTCGGTACGGATAACATATCAGCATGTTATGATACTACTAACAATAAATGTTTCGTTGTTTTCCATGATAATACTTATAGTGATAGAGCAAGGTGTATTGTAGGAACAATGACTCCTGATGAGAGTAATCAGGAGGGTAGTATGGCATGGGGATCCCCAGTAGATATTACTACAGGTGGTGGAGATTATGTTTATTGTTGTTTTGATAGCACAAATAATAAAATTATAGTTACTTATCGTAATAGAAGCAATAATTATCTTCAGGCTAGAGTAGGAGCGATTAGTGGTAATTCTATAACATTTGGTTCAGAACTTACAATTACCACTGACAATAGTAGAAATACTGCTTGTGTTCATGATGTTAGTGTAAATAAAATTTTAATTACTTGGGAAAATGTGACACAATCTCAAAAAATGTATGGTGTAGTGGGAACAATTAGTGGCAATAGCATGACATTTGGCACAATACAAGACTTAAATGATGGTTCAACAGGACAGGATTTATATACCAGCATGGTTTATGATCCTGATGGTCAGCAAACACTTGCACTTTATAAAGGAAGTTCGTCATACCCACAAGCTAGGGTTTTTAAAATTAGTGGAACTACTATTACTGGATATACAAAAGCACAAGTTTATGGTGGAGCAAGCAGTCACTATAATATAACTTATGATACGCAGGATAATAGAGCTATTGTATTTTACGAGGCACAATCAAACTCTAATGCTCCAAGAGTAGTTCCTATTACTATTAGCGGAACATCTCTTTCTGTTGGAACTTTTTTTGAACCAAGAACTGGTGATGGTCAATCTACTAATGGTGCTGTTGATAATAAAGGAAATGCTTTAGTATGTTATCGAGCAAATGCAGGTCATATGCGTAGGGTATTGGTTTCTACCATAAGTGGTAACATAGCAAATGCTTATCAATACGTTGGTTTTGCTGATACTTCCTACACAAATGGTCAAACTGTAACAATTAGAACTGTTGGTAATACATCAGATAATTTTAGTGGATTAACAACATCATCAGTATACTACGTGCAGGGTAATGGAACAATAAACACGTCATGGGATAGCACATACTTTGCTTCTTTTGCAAGTAATACTCCAATAGCAGGTAGAGCAATAAATTCTACCACTTTACAAATCTTTGAACCAAGGTGATAAATAACAACACCTGAATTAAATTATTATGCTCCCACTTAATCCTTATAAATAACTAGAAAAGTAACCAAATACCATGTCTGATATTCGAGTAGACAATATTAAGAACGAAGCAGGGACAGGATCTCCAGGTTTCCCCTTTGGTGCGAATATCACGGGTGTTGCCACTGCTACGTCATTTAAAGGAAATATAGTTGGTAATGTAACAGGTAATGTAACAGGTAATACATCAGGTTCCTCTGGATCATGTACTGGTAACGCAGCAACAGCAACAGTTGCAACAAATGCTCAAGGGTTAACAGGTAGTCCAAATATTACAGTAGGAACCATAACTGCTTCAGGTAGTGTAAGTATTGGTGGAACATTAACATATGAAGACGTAACTAATATAGATTCAGTTGGTATTATAACTGCTAGATCTGGAGTAGATTTTAAGGGAATACTTCGAGAGAAAGTAAAAGTGACTGCAGGAAAGTTAAGTGATAATACTAATATTAACTTAGATGATGGAATGGTTCATTTCTTTACCACTCAAGAAACAGCAACTTCTGAACCTAATATTACATCAAGTGTAGGAATTAACACAGCAATGGCAGTTGGTGATACAATAACTGTAAGTGTTATAACAACTGCTGCTGCTGGTGCATACTCTGCAAACTGGAAGATTGACCATACTGCTGTAACTGAAGCATGGAATGGTGGTGCTGCTCCTGCTGCTGGTGGTTCTGCTGGAAAAGACTTCTATACACTCAATATAATCAAGACAGGATCTGCACAGTTTACTGTTCTTGGTAACGTTTCTAACTTTGCTTGAATCTAAATGAAAGACATAATACCTTCAAAGAAACAGAGCCCAATTTTAGGACTTACTGGAATGGGTGGGGGAGTTGGTAGTAATTTAGGTGGTAGTGCTGCTGAAAAACTTTATGGTGAAGATGTATTTTCAACATATGTTTATAGTGGTAATAACGGAGCACAGACAGGTCTTGGTCCTGGAGTTGATATGACTAAAGGAGGTTTAGCATGGGTAAAAAGAAGAAGTGCTGGTGAATCTCATTATTTCTTTGATTCTGAAAGAATAATTGGGGGTGTTTATCAAAGTCTTGCTAGTAATAATGCCAATGCTCAAGATCCTCGAGCTTGGAATATAGCATTCAATAATAATGGTTTAGCATTTAATGATAATGATGGTGGTATTAATGCTAGTGGTAGCACTTATGTAAATTGGCAATTCCGCAAGGCAAAAGGGTTCTTTGATGTTGTTACCTACACTGGGACAGGTAGTAGCAGGACTGTCGCTCATTCGTTAGGGTGTATTCCTGGAATGATAATAGTGAAGCAAACTAATTCAGCAGCTAACTGGACTATTTATCACCGAGATAATGGTAATACCAAGGCGATGTATTTCACTACTGCTGCTACATACACTGATTCTGCTTGGTGGAATAATACTGACCCTACTGATTCAGTTTTTACTTTAGGAAATTCTGATGGTACTAATAAAAGCGGCCAACCCTATGTAGCCTATGTATTTGCAGGAGGTGAGTCAACTGCTGCGAGTGCAAGATCTCTTGATTTTCAAGCTGCTGGAGCAGAATTACTGTTAAATACAGCGGCCATCCCATCAGGAAAAGATAGCAATCAATTTTGCCTAGAAACATGGTTTAAACCAGATGATAATACTGATGAAAATATTATTTACGGTCAATATGATGCAAGTCAAACTGGACGCATGATGCTTAAATATACTCAAAACAAAGTCCTTCTATGGCAGGGTGGTAATGACACTAACTTAACCACAGGAAATAGCTCAGTTTTCGGTGGACAGTGGTATCACCTTGCATGGACGTATGATGGTACTAATCATCGTCTATATTTAAATGGTATATTAAAAAGTACACTTGCAGGTTCAAGTTTATCCGCAGATATTACACCTAATAATCCAAGAATAGGTGATATAAACGTATCTGGATATAATTTTGATGGTAAGATGTCTAATTTCCGTGTAACTCATGGTCAAGTAGTTTACACATCATCATTTAAACCATCTTATCAACCATTAACAACTACTTCTCAAGGTGTAACAGCAAGTAATGTAAAACTTTTATGTTGTAATAATGCATCTAGGTCAAATAATGATGGAACTGGTATAACACTTACTAGATCAGGACAAGTAGTAGCGATCACAGATAGTCCATTCGATGACCTAGACGGTTTCAAGTTTGGTGAAGAAGAAGATCAAAATATGATTAAAACTGGTAGTTATGTTGGGAATGCTAACAGTAACGGACCAGAAGTTTACATGGGTTGGGAACCGCAATTCTTCCTTGTTAAAAATGCAACTACGACTAATGAGTGGTTAATGTTTGATTCTATGAGAGGTGTTGTTACTGGTGCAAACGATGCACGTTTATCTCCAACCGAAAATAGTGCTGAGTACGGTGGAATGAACGCTGTAAGTTTTACTCCTACTGGTGTTAAACTTACAGAAACTGATAGTAGAGTAAATGGTAATGGAGATAAAATGATTTATGTTGCAATTAGATTTCCAGATGGATACGTTGGCAAGCCTCCCGAACTTGGTACGGATGTATTCGCTATGGATATAGGTAATGGTAGTTCAACTATTCCTAACTTTGATAGTGGATTCCCTATTGACTTTGCTTTAGTGAAAAAACCTGCAGCTACTCAAGATTGGTACGTAGGTTCAAGATTAACACAAAAGAAGTTTATGTATACCAATGGTACTAGTGCCGAAGGAGATTCTAGTGAATTTTTATTTGATAGTAATGTTGGTTGGATGAAAGGAACGGCTAACGATAGTAGTTACCAATCATGGATGTGGAAACGCCACGCTGGGTTTGATGTAATGACTTATACAGGAGACGGTACTTATGGTAGGGGTTATTATCATAATTTAGGAAGGGTTCCTGAAATGATATGGATAAAAAATAGAGGTCAGAGTGTTCAATGGGTTGTTGGTCACGAGGGAATGAACAATGGAACTAATGATTGGAATTATTATATGATATTAAATTCCACTTCTGCTAAAATTACAGATACTAAATTTTTGAATACAACCCCAACTTCTACTTCTTTTACAACAAGTGCAGATAATGATGTCAATCAAAACACTAGAGAATATATAGCTTTCCTCTTCGCCAGTGTTGAAGGTATCAGTAAGGTTGATAGTTACAGTGGTAATGGTTCAGCTAACCTCACAATAACCACTGGATTCCAACCAAGGTTTCTAATAATCAAGAGAAGCGATGGAACTGGTGCTTGGCATGTATTTGATTCACTTAGAGGAATGGGTGGCACTGATAAACTTCTACGATTAGACAACACTGGTGCTCAATTAGATGTAAACTATGTGACTGTTAGTTCTACGGGATGGAATACTGAAGGAACTTCTTTAACTAATGGTAATTACATATATTATGCTCATGCTTGATCCTATAAATATCTAAAAAAGTAGTAGAAGAGAAATGCCGTTAAGTAATGCATCAAGACTAGCTGATTTTGGAACGGGTATTGGCACTGCTGGTGCTATTATTCAAGTTGATAATGCAAATCAAAGATTAGGAGTTGGAACTACTGCTCCTACCGCAACTTTGGGAGTTGCTGGTATTGTTAGTGCTACTGCTTTTTATGGAGATGGATCAAATCTTGATGGTGTTGCAAGTGCAGGTTTAGGAACAGCATTAAGTGAAACAGAATTTGATCCGTTAGCAGTTATATATCAGACAAGTGATACATTAAGTGTCGGTGCAACTATAACTGTTGATCCACCTAATGCAACAACAAAGGTAGCATATACACAGTATGCAGATATTTTATTAGAAGATGATGCAGATTTAATTATTGCTGATGGAGATGACTTTATACCAGATATTTTAGGATTATCTACAGAAGGATTTAGTTTCAGTAATGCAAACGGTAATGGAATATTTGATACAGTATATACAGATAATATAGAGAATGCAGCAGGTAGAGGTGCTCCAAACTTCCCACTAGGAATTACTGTATCAGGTATATCTACTTTAAGTGGTAATGTCTCTATCGGTGGAACTCTGACATATGAAGATGTAACCAATGTAGACTCTGTTGGGGTTGTTACAGCAAGAAGTGGTATTAAAGTTACTGGTGGTGGTTTAGATGTTACTTCTGGACTAGTATCACTTGGAGATAATACAAATGCAGATTCTCAATTAACTATTACAAATTCACAAGGTGATTGTATTAGATTGAGAAGTAAGTCTGATAGTAATGCATTTAAGTATGGAATTATTAAGCAGGAACCATATAACAATAATTCTGTTGGTTTGCAGATTATAGGTAGTAAATCAGATTCTGGATATAGTGAAATTGCTATTGGTGGAGGAATTGATGGTGGTTATGCTGCAACACAAATAGATTTTTATACTGGTGCAACCACAACAACAACAACTGGAACAAGACGACTTCGCATAGGAAGTGCAGGTCAACTTGGTATTGGTGGTGCTAACTATGGAACATCAGGTCAGGTCTTAACCAGTCAAGGTGGTAGTGCTGCTCCTCAATGGGCAAGTCCTGCTGGAGTATGGGTTAAATTAGCATCTGGTACATCAACATCTGGAACTACACATACAGTAACAACAAACCTTTTAACAAGTACTTATTTTTATTATAAAATAATATTTCATGCTAAATGTGCTACAGGTGCATATGGAGCGTTAGGAATTGATACTACAATCGATGGTAGCACTTGGGGGAGCTCTTCAGGATCTACTGCATATACAACATCTCACATGGGAAGATGGGGTAGTAATGCGAGGGAGGGTAATGGTGCAAATCAATATGGATATTTAATGCACGGGGTATCAATGCAAACTTGGGGAGGAGAAATTGATTTTGCTGGACCGAATCTAACAGGTATACATAAGCGTTTCCACTTTACTGGTTGGTTTGGAAACCTTCTTGGTAATAATCCAGGAACAGTTGATTCTACTATAATTCGTGATGATGAAGGAACAGGTGCTGCTATTACAGGAATAAGATTCTATCAGGCAAGCGATCCTATAAATTATTTAAAATGGTCACTATTAGGTAGTGCTATTTAATCACCTAAATACCTAAAAAGTAATAACCAATGTCAAGAATTAGAGTTGAAAGAATTACAGATAAACAAGGTACAGGTGCTCCACTATTTCCGAATGGAATTAGTGTAGTAGGTCTGACTAGTTTATCTAATGTTGTTGCTGGTATTGCTACATTTACTAGTGACGTTAGTATTGGTGGAACTCTGACATATGAAGACGTAACTAATATTGACTCGGTTGGAATGGTAACCGCAAGAAGTGGTATAGAGGTTACTGCTGGTGGTGCTAATATTGTTGGTGTTGTTACTGCTTCTACTGGAATTGATGCTGCTTCTAATTTAATATTAAAAACTGGTGGAACTGAGAGAGTTCGTATTTTATCTGATGGTAAGACTGGTATAGGTACATCTCCGTATGGATCATCTGCAAGACTCCAGATTTATGAACCTACTCTTGATAGAACATTGATACTTGATAGTGGAAATGCAAATGGACCACATATGCGTTTATGGAGACAAGGAGCAGTTCAACATTACATAGGTTGTTCAGCTGGATTTGGACAAGGAAATTATGAAGATTTAGGTGTAAGAGCAAAGAGAAATATAATATTCCATCCTGGTGATAGTTCGACAGAAAGACTCCGCATAGGTTCAGCAGGTCAAATTGGTCTTTCTGGTGCTAACTATGGAACATCAGGTCAGGTAATGACCAGTGGTGGTGCTAGTGCTGCTCCTTCATGGGCAACTCCTTCTGGTGGATTAAGTATGGTGGATGAATGGGGTCAGTTTTCGGGAGATGGTAATAGTTCTTACGGACCTTGGAATAATACTACTTTTGGAAGTGGTAGTACTTATGGACAATTGCAACGGAGTACTTACTCTAATATGCCTATTGGTGCAGGTATGACACATACTAATGGATTATTTCAATTTCCAAATACAGGAATATATGAAATTGCTGCTAAATGGACAGTTGGAAGGCATAGTCAAAATACAGGAATACTAATAAAAGTACAACTTTCTACAAATTCAGGAAGTAGTTTTGTAAGTGGTTATGATTCTAATGGTCTTGATTTAGCAAGGGATGATGTTAATAGTAGCTATAGTAGACTCAATGGGACAATAAACAATTTAGTAATCGTTAATGTTACAAATGCATCTACTTTTAGAGTTAAATTTCAAATAGCGACTTCGGGTGGTAATCTTGAGTATTATATTCGACCTAGTTCTAAAATTATTTTCAAGAAACTTAATTAACTTAACCACCTAAATACCTAAAAAGTAATAAACCATGTCAAGAGCAAGAGACTTATCAAAATTAGGTAATCCCAATATTATCAAAGCTGACGAAAATAGCGTTGGTTTTGGTACACAGGTAGCAGGAAATCCTGCAAATGCCTCTTCCAGTTTGATAAGTGCTGGTATTGTTACTGCTGCTCAGTTCTTTGGTGATGGTTCTAATTTAGAAGGTGTTGCGAGTGCTGGATTAGGAACTGCTGTTGATGATACAAAGGATAGTATAGGACAGAACATATATTTCACAAATGCAGAGTTATCAATTAATGCAAATACAACTGTAAATGCTCCTGATAGTTCTAATATTGCATATACACAATATCAACAAGTTACAGTTGAAAGTGGTTCAGAATTAATTATTGCAGATGGAGATAGTTTTATACCAGACGTATTAGGTATTGGAACAGCACTTCAAGCATCTACTGCTGGTGCAGGTAATGGAATATTTGGGACAGTCTTTGTAGATAATATAGAGAATGCAGCAGGTAGAGGTGGTCCTAACTTCCCACTAGGTATAACAGTAGCAGGTGTCTCTACTTTAGGTGGTAATGTAAGTATCGGTGGAACTCTGACATATGAAGACGTAACCAATGTAGACTCTATTGGGGTTGTCACAGCAAGGAATGGTATTGATATTACGGGAGCAAGTGCTGGACTAAATGCTTCTTCTAATTTAAGATTAAAAACTGGTGGAACCGAGAGAGTTCGCATCTCATCAGCAGGATTAGTTGGTATAGGAACTGATTTACCAGGAGGTAAAGTTACTGTTGCTGGTATTAGTGCTTCAGCAAGATTAGAATTAAAGAGAACAAATACAAATACAACTGGTGCTATTGGTGCAATCAACTGGACTGCATTGGATGGTCATTCTGTTGCAAATATGTATGCACTTGGTGATGGGGATGATGAAGGAGCACATTTAGTATTTAAAACAACAAGTGCTGCTGCATCTAATGATCCTTTTAATGCAGCAACTGTAGAAAGACTTCGCATTACATCAACTGGTGGATTCCAATTTAGTAATGGTTTATTCGATGAAAATGTAAAGATAACTGCTGGTAAGTTGAGTGATAATCTTAATATTGATCTTGAGAATGGTATGGTTCATTACTTCTCTACTCAAGAAACAGGGACAGCAATACCAAACCTAAGAATTAACAGTAGCACCACTTTAAACAGTGCTATGGATACTGGTAATGTTTGTACTGTAACTCTTATAACTACTGCAGCGGCTGCTAGTTACATTAACCAATTCAATATTGATGGTAGTGCTCACACTGTAGAGTGGGCAGGAGCAACAACTCCTGCTGCTGGTGGAGATGGGGGTCTGGATGTAAATGCCTTTACGATTATAAAAACTGCTGCAAACACCTACAAGGTGCTTGGAAACTATACTAACTTTGATTAAGGAGGATTAAACAATGGATAGTTTTTGGAAAGTTAAAGAAGCACCACTGAAAGAAGCACCCTTTCTAGGTTTAACTGGAATGGGTGGTGGTGTTGCCTCTTTAATGTTTACTGGTGCAGCCAGTGGATCGGGAGAATTATATGCATGGGGAAGTAATAGTAGAGGATTCAGTGGATTTAATAATGTATTTCCAGCTGGAAGGCGTTCATCACCAACTCAAGTAGGAACTGATTCTACATGGAAGCGAGTATACGCTTCCGCTAATAGTGCTTGTGGTATTAAATATGATGGAACCCACTGGGTATGGGGAACTAATCAATCTGGAGCATTAGGACTTAATACACCAGAACCTACTAATGTATCATCACCTACTCAACTAGGAACTGGCACTGATTGGGAGTTTGCGGGTGCATGGACTACAGGAAGGTGGGGAGTCAAAACAGACGGAACATTGTGGAAGTGGGGAAGTAATGTGAGTGGAGGATTGGGAATAAATCAAGGAACTAATACTAGCAATATCTTCTATTCATCACCAGTTCAAATTCCTGGAACTAATTGGGTTGCGTGTAAGACAGGTCATAAGAATACTACATTAGCAGTTAAAACCGATGGATCACTTTGGTCATGGGGATATAATTCATCGAGATTAGGACTTAATAATACTTCACCATATTCATCACCAACTCAAATACCTGGTACGTGGGCAACAGGATTTAACTCCTTTGCAGTTGGTAATACAGGTACTATGGCAATTAAAGCAAATGGAACATTATGGTCATGGGGATATCATAGTGATGGGTGTTTAGGAATGAATGAAAACCCAAGTTCATGGTCATCACCAAGACAAGTAGGAACTAATACTAATTGGCGATCAATTCATATGAATAATGACCAAGGAAATAGAAGTTCTCATGGAACCAAAACAGATGGAACATTATGGTCATGGGGAGGTAATACTTATGGAAACTTAGGACTTAATACTGCTAGAACTAGTCCTAGTAGTAAAAATTCTATGTCATCACCAACTCAAGTAGGAACTGATACTACGTGGAATTCTACGAGTTATGGGATGCAATTCAAGGGTGGTACTTTCTGGACTAAAACTGATGGAACATTATGGTTTCTTGGTGGACTACAGGAAAATAATGGTACAGCAGGAGCCAATAATATTCCGCCTCTCTCACCCTATGGTGACTGGCGACGCTCATCACCAACTCTGATAGGAAATGCTTCTTTCTACAATGTAGCTGCAGCTAGTCAAGGTGGTCTTGCAATTTCAGGTAAGCAGCTATATGATACATAATTACTCCACTTGAACAACTGTCACACAACCCCTTGCCAGAAATGGTGAGGGGTTTTATAATACCTATGTTCGTGGATTATTATGCAACTCACTGGATCTGAAAAATTGATTTTCATCACATCCTTTATGATTCTTATGAATTGGGGTGTGCGTGTTTCTCAACTGGTGATTAACAATGCTCTTTCTTAGTCACTCAGGTTACAAATATTCCACGAACAGGTGTGAGAGCATCGTGACTTGGTTCGTGGATAAGTATCTCCCACGCCATAAGATCTTCGTGAATGTAGACCATAAGGGCCTACTCAGGGAAGGTGTATTTGGTTGGCAGTGGTCTACTGATTCTGATTCTAGACCTCGTGAATTTGAGATCGAGATCCACAATCGCTTGTCAGTAGAAGAGTATACCAAAACCCTTCTACATGAACTCTGGCACATATTACAGCATGTGCGTGGTGATTTAAGGGATAAGCGTAATCAACGCCTCTGGAAGGGCATAGACCACTCTCAGACGGACTATAGTGACCAGCCATGGGAACTAGAGG
>Ga0208157_1001350_pt1 | contig 11219 bp, 19 predicted proteins | sample 5_EtaG_FD_184077 | JGI IMG/M metagenome (GOLD analysis project Ga0208157, IMG submission 184077) | Marine viral communities from the Subarctic Pacific Ocean - 5_ETSP_OMZ_AT15132 metaG (SPAdes) (version 2) | ecosystem: Environmental > Aquatic > Marine > Oceanic | place: Pacific Ocean | collected...
CCAATCAACACCCGACCACTTGAGTCTATACGAAGTCTTTCTGATGGTGTAAAAGTATTTCCAGATGTTAAACCTGATTGACCGAAGAATGCAATAGCACCATCACCATCAGTTCTTATTTGAGCACTTGCAGTATGCTTTGCAACCCAATTACTACCATTATAATATCCACCACCTGATAAACCAAATTGTCCGTTGTTTGTAGACAATAAAAATCCACCAACGTCTTCTGCTGTTCCAAATTGAATTTGAGTTTGAGGTCCTAAGACAGATAGTGTTCTTAAATCGTTTGTTCCATGATTCGCGATTTTAACCTTACCACCAGAAGTTATACGAAGTGCTTCACTTGATGCGATGTCAAAACTAATTGTTTGACCGGTCGGTGCGCGTAGCACTAGAGGCTTGCTATTTGCAGATGATATTAAAAACGTATCAACATCTCCAGAGCCAACAAGTTTGTTATATGAACCTATGTGTCCAAATTGCGTAGTTGCATCATCAAAAGTCAATAAAGGTCCACTTGAATCCTGAATATGCAGCTTTTGAGAAGGACTCGACGTTCCCAGCCCGAATCGACCACTAGAATCTATACGAACTCTCTCACTACCACCAGTCAAGAAAGTTAAAGTATTAGCAGCAGCACTATCTACAGTCGCACCCGTTCCTACCTGAACACCTAGGTCATCAACCTTGATACCGTTTCTTGCGGTGATTAAACCAACGGAATCAATATTAGTTACGTCTTCGTATGTAAGTGTTCCACCAATGGATACATTGCCAGAGTAATCAGCTTTAGTGGCAATGATATTACCAGTAGAACCATCTATCTGTACACTCATTTTGTCCTACAAGACACGTTTTTAATATTTATAACTCTTACCGTTCATCAAAATCTAGACGACGAACCTTTCTCTTTCTTCTCTCTTCTTGAAAAGAAAGATCTTCATTTGATAAGAAGTTCTTCTTTTTGTTGTTCTGAATGGTATTGATCATGACAACCTTATCCAAATCAACTGCGGAGATTTTATCTCCATGCACCGTCGTCATATTAGGGCAACCACAAGATACAGACCTACCAGCTGTAGTTGCAATCTCTTTATTGCAACACTTGCATCGGATTACGATCATTGTTTTGCATTTAACCTCTTAAGATATGGGAGATACTGGGTTCGAACCAGTGACCGATTCGGTGTAAACGAATAGCTCTACCGCTGAGCTAATCTCCCTGGAGCGGAATAGCGGACTCGAACCGCTGACATTCAACTTGGAAGGATGACGTTCTACCACTGAACTAATTCCGCTGGAGCCTCTGACAGGACTTGAACCTGCGACCTGAGCTTTACAAAAGCCCTGCTCTACCAGCTGAGCTACGGAGGCTTATCCATAAGGATTTCTTCCCTGTTCTTTACAGAGTTTGAAATACAACTTATAGTATTTGTTACAGATCTCTCTTATAACATCTTTGTCTTCATCAAAATCACACATCCTAAGATGGTGGTAGGAACCCTCTAAATTAGAGATAATACGTAAAATTTGAATAGGATCCATAAGAAAAAGACAAACGACTCAAGTAGGATTCGAACCTACGACCGACTGCTTAGAAGGCAGTTGCTCTATCCTGCTGAGCTATTGAGTCACATAGGTAGTATACACTACCTACTTTTAGATGTCAAATCATTCGACGACAGAAACATCAGGTTCGACTGCTGCGACTTCTTCTTCGGGTTCGGGAGCGGGAAGGGTAACGCCGGTTTGTTGGAGATATTCAATTGCACCCTGACAACGGAGAAGAAGGTTACGTTGTTGAGTGATAGATGCATCCAGACTCTGAGCCTGTTCAACCAGGTTCTGCAGATGTTGTTGCTGTTCGGTAAGTTCTTGTGCCATTGTTTTTGTTTGGTTCTTAAGAATAATAGAAGGTCTAGGACGGTTTGTCAAGCTCTTTGATCAATTCGATAAAATGTTCTGCATCTAATACAACTAGTGGTTTCTTATGATTTTTTTTCATAATTACCAAAGGTTCATATCCATTGCAGTTAGCACTTGCTTGATCATATGCTTCCCATACATTTAGTCGTTCAACATTTTTACATTCAACACTAAAAGGAAACTTTTCTCTAGCAGCTCTGGCCATAACTACATCCTCACCACCAGCACCCATAGAACAGGATTTGATGTCTTCTGGATGTATCTCAAAGGTTTCTATCAGTTTGTTTACTACCCATTTCTGTAGATTTCTACCTTTAGCCTTTGCACTCTGGGTCTTCATTATGTATAAGCTAGACTCTATTATTTATCCATCACCCTTAACAGAGTTATTCTAATTAAAAAAGAGAGAACTGTCAAGTCCTCTCTAAAAATTATTTTAATAGTTCGGTGCAAATCCTTCGGCATGTGCCTTCATCTTCATCGCACTCTACAAGACAGTGGAAATAATCATTTATGGCTTCATTAATATCGTCATTAAATAACGTTTGTCTCCAGGCCTCCAATTGATTGTGGGAAAGAATGTTGTGCATGTGTAACCTCACAAAAATGAACTGCATAATCAAAAAGTTTTAATGCATATAAATTCCTCAAGTCCAATTTATATAGTCAAGTTTGTGTTAATTTACTAACATTTGTGTATTCTTTACATAGGTACAAAAAAAGAGAGGGTTTGTAACCCTCTCTCTAACTCACTTGATGTAAGCCTTACCGCGATAGCAGAAAGTGCCGTGAGTTTCTTTGGATTCTACGCAACGAGTATCATACTCCACACCACGATAGGTGGTATGAAGAACTTGTGCGTTGTGCAGTGCAGCAGATTTGTTGATCTGCTTGCGAATCAGGTTTAAGGTGTTCATTTGTCTGACTCCTAAAGTAGTTGGATTTTTAGGTCCGTTCCTTTAGTCGTTTGCGTCCCAATCACACCCAACTTCGGTTGCTTCCCTTACGGTCTCAACCAATTCAACCTTCACCAGAGGGGGAAGATCTTTATGTGCCGTGATCCTAAGCATTAAAGCATTAGCATCTTGACAATTGAGTGCTGCATATAGAAGTGATTCTATTAGCATGGGATGAACGCTCCGTTCCGCGACTTACTTGCGTCCCACTCAGTGTGGGATGAACGACAGGTCTAGTATAGACCTTCATACCTTATTTAGGCAAGTCACGGATTTCTAGGGTTAATGTCCAAACTTTTAAGATACTCTACCCACCAATCTTGGTCCTTGATGTATCTCCAATTGGGGACAGGTTTACCTTGTTCTACGACATAATATTGATATAAAGCATCATCTATAGTCTGTGCGATCTCCATATTCTTCATCCTCTTCGTCAACATCCGCATATGCGTTTGCCACGTAGGGTCCGTGTGGTTTTTTGGATTCTGATCGGACATACTTCTGTTCGTCATTGACTGATGCAACCCACAAACTAAGTTTCATTACTATCCAAATAGCCACTAATGGCATAAAACAGGCAATAAGAATTACTGGATTCATAGGAACATACCCCGTTCATCCATGTATTGGAGAGTTTCTTTTAAACTACCAATATGTTTTGCTCCAATGGCGATTTGAGGATACTCAGCACCCTCCCCAAACTCTTGTTCAAAGGCTCTCTGAGAAAAATGTTGATTTAATTTATATTCTAAAAAATTTTCAATCCCTGGTAGTGTGTTAAGAAGAGAGATAATACGTTCGCACTCTTGACTACCGTTAGAATAGATCACTGCTTCTTTAGTCACGTTGCCTCCAATCGTCAGGTTTATCTTGTTTAAACCATTCTACAATTTCATCTGCACTACCGAAACCAGTTCTATGATTCGATGGATCGGGATCACCCAAATCCATCTTATTCATAAAATCATCTAGACTACCCTCCTGAACACCAGGGTTCTGAGAGATCCTTCTAGCTTTTCGTAACATTTCTCCAGCAGATCTATTTGCTTTCGCAAGTTTGTTTGCCCAAATCATATCATTCAGATCAACTGGCTCAGATGCAGCGATCCGATTGCAAATGCCTTCTAATCGAAGACGATACTCTGTAGAAAGCATACTAATTTTTTCCCTTATCAGTATTTAGATTCTGTATTCTGATAACATATCTAACACATGGTTCAACATCGTGTGAGCACCGCTGTGCCATTCCTGTCCACGACCAGACCAAGAACCGTTGTAGAGTTCGTTTTTTAATTTAAGAACTCTACATTCCAGTTCATCTTTATTCACAGCATTTTTTGGCATAATATCAAAGTTTAAATCCAGCAAACGTGTCTTCTTCGACATCTTGTTTAATTCCACCGACGACATAACTTTCTACCTCAGTTTCTTGTGGTGCAACTTGTAAACCTTTGGAGGAGATCCAGTGTTCAGTCCAAGGAAGAGGGTTGTTTTTAGCAGGAATGTCATAGATTGGTTTGAGACCAATCGCTTTCATTCGACGATTAGCAATCCACTCCACATATTGTTGCAGTAGTTTGTCGTTCAAACCAATCATAGAACCATCTTTGAACAGGTATTCTGCCCAACGTTTCTCTTCATCCACAGTTTTCTGGAACATCTTACTGATGTTCTCTTCCTCTTCTTTAGCAATTTCTAACATCTCAGGATCATCACCTTGTTTCCACTTATTCAGGATGTTTTGGGTGATGACGAGATGTTGATTTTCGTCCCTGGCGATAAGGCTGATAATCTTAGCCGATCCTTCCATAAGCTTAAGTTCGCCAAATGCGAACGAGCATGCAAAGGAGACATAGAACCTAATTCCTTCCAAAATGTTGACGTTTGCAACTGCTCTATAGAGTTTTCTTTTGAGTTCATACCTTTCTAGTTGTGCTGTGGGAACTTCGTCCAGTGCGAACTGCCAACAGTTTGAGTTCCCGTATTCTTGTGCAGAATGAATAAACTCATTATATGCATTGGTTACGCTAGTAGCGCGTTCCACAATTTTTTCATCGTCAATGATTGTGTCAAACACCTCAGATGGGTCTGGATACACATTCTTGATGATATAAGTATATGAACGAGAGTGAATCATTTCCATGAACTCCCATACCTTCATGCAAGCCTCCAGTTCGGGGAGGGAACAGTATGGGGTGAAGGCCATTCCAGGCCCGCGACCTTGAACAGAATCCAGCATAATTTGATACTTCAGGTTGGAAGTAAAAATATGTTTCTGTTCTGGACGGAGGTGTTGATAGTCACCACGATCTTTTTGAAGAGAGACCTCCTCAGGTCTCCAGAAATAGCCAAGTTGTTGTTGAGTCAGTTTCTCAAATACAGGGTATTTGGAACCATCGTATCTTTGAACTCCCAATGGTTGTCCAAAAAACATTGGTTGTTTCTTGGTATCAACGTGATTTGTATTGAATACTGTCATTCCTTTTATGTCCTTGGTTAAATCTTGCACGATTCGCATTCCTCCTCATCTGAGGTTGAGATTTCTTCTAACAATTTGTTCAGATGTTCCTTTACATCAGCAACCTCATCTGTCTTAAGATCATTCGTGTTCTGATAATAAGAAGTCTTCCAACCGTACTTATATGTAGTTAAAAAATCTTTTGCCATCACGGACACAGGAACCTCATTATCTGGATAATGTTCTGGATTATAACTCCAGTTACCAGAAATGGCTTGATCGAAGAACTTTTGAATCACAGAAACAATATTAATATATCCCTCGTTATTTGGCATCTCCCAGAGGAGTGTGTAGTTGTTTTTCAGTGTATTGAATTGAGGAACAATCTGTTTAAGAGGTCCTTTCTTTGATTTTTTAACGGACAGGTAGTCTCTAGGTGGTTCGATTCCATTGGTTGCGTTTGACACAACGGAACTGCTCTCTGAAGGCATTTGTGCCGACAATGTTGAGTGCCGTAAACCGTGGGTGGTGATAGATTCTCTAAGAGTTTCCCAATCATAATTGAGTTTGTTCTCCACAATTTCGTCTACTTCCTTTTTATATGTATCGATGGGAAGAATACCATCTGCATATTTGGTACGACTGAAGAATCCACATGCACCTTTCTCTTTTGCGATTTGATTGGAAGACACTAAGAGATAGTATTGAAAAGCCTCAGTCAGATCATGGACAAGTTTCCAAGATTCTGAATCACTATACTGAACTCCATTCTTAGCGAGGTAGTGTGCAAGACCAATATATCCCACACCAAGAGAACGACGATTAATGGTGGAATTCAGTGCGGCGGTGACTGGATATCCTTGATAGTCAATCAACTCCTCCAGACCCCGTACAGACAAGTCACAGAGTTCTTCCAACTCGTCCAGCTGTTTAATTTTTCCGACATTAACTGCGGAAAGAATGCACAGAGCAATTTCGGATTCAGGGTCATCAATGTGCTGAAGTGGTTTAGTCGGTAGAGTGATCTCTTGACAGAGATTACTCATATAAACCTTATCCTTAAACGAAGAGTGGGAGTTACAGTGGTCGATGTTCATCAGATACAAACGACCAGTCTCTGCACGTTCCTTCAGGATATTCAAAATGAGTTCCTGAGCGCCGATAGTTTTTCTCGGAGTAGAGTCATCTCGTTCATAACCCACATAGAGATCGTCAAATGCATCAGTGCCAAAAGCATCAAACAGACCCGGAACGTCATGAGGGCTGAAGAGGGAGATCGTTGAGTTTGAAATGAATCGTTCATAAAACAACTTAGAAATTTGAATTGAATAATCCAGTTTACGAACTCGATTGTCCTCAGTTCCTTTGTTATTTTTCAGGACGATGATGTCTTCGATTTCTTGGTGCCAGATTGGGAAGTGGACAGTCGCTGATCCACCTCGTATGCCATTTTGAGTACAACATCTGACAGTAGATTCAAACTTTTTGAGGAAAGGAACAACACCTGTGTGTTGAACTTCTCCGTCTCGGATCTTACTGTTGATTCCACGGATCGCACCCGCGTTGATACCGATGCCCGCCCTTTGTGCAACGTATCTGCCAATAGCCATATCAGAGCTAAAGATAGAATCGAGGGTGTCATCAACATCAACAAGAACACAGCTAGCAAATTGTCGAAGTGGAGTTCGAACTCCCGCCATGATAGGTGTGGGAATGTTGATTTTGTGTTTTGAGATTGCGTTGTAGTATCGTCTGACATAATCGATACGAGTCTCCTTGGGATACCTTGCAAAAATTGTGAGAGCAATCATCATGTAAGCAAACTGAGGAGTCTCATACACCTTTCCAGCGCTGCGATCCTGTACCAAATATTTGTCTACGACTTGACGCAGACCGGCATAGGTGAACAAATAATCACGTTCATGATCAATAAATCTTTCAACAGTAGCAATTTCTTCTTCTGTATAGTTATCTAGAATTTCTTTATCATATACATTTAGTTTCACGCACTTTGTAATATGATCAAAGAACTTAGGGGTCTCATGCATACGACCAAACAAACTCTTCCGCAATGAGAAGAGAAGAAGTCGAGCTGCGACAAACTGATAGTTAGGATTATCAAGACTAATCAGATCACTCGCTGACCGAATCAGAATCTCTTGAATTTCTCCAGTAGTAACACCATCATAAAACTGAATACCAGATTGCATTTCAACCTGAGAAGCAGAAACACCCGCAAGATCTTTACAGGCTTCATCTACCATCTTATGCATCTTTTCTAGGTCCAGTGACTCAATTGAACCGTTACGCTTTTTTACCTTAATTCCGTTTGTCATACTTTCTTCCAATCGTTAAATTTGAGTTTTGCAGTTAGCCCTGAGTAGATGTTGCATTCTACCACATCTTGTACATTGATTCCACCGAGAACCATGTCGTTCAAATCTTTTTGTTTGACCTCCTTTGGGAAGATGACTACCTTGTAACCTTTATCTATTGTGTTTTGAATTCTATCAACGATCTGTTTGTTTCTCGGTTCGTTGTCGAAGACGAATACGAACTGATAATCAAGAGAGCGGAGGTCAACATCGCTACCACACATAGCAATAGCGTTTCCAATGAAATAACTGTCAAAGGGTCCTTCGACGACGAAGACTTGTTTGGTTTCATCTACCTGGTCCAATCCATATACTTTTTGTTGATCATGAAGCATAACGGTAATATACCGCAGCTGCGTCTTTGAATCAAGCGATCTTCCTTGATAACCAAACAATTTACCATCCGTTCCCCGTAACGGGATGATGATTCTTGCATCGTCATGTTTAGTATCTTTGAAGATCTCCTTGTGTTTGTTTGTCCACTCTTTAAAGTTGGGACAATAATAGAGTCTCTTAAGGTGATCTTCTGGGATTCCACGTTCAACAAGATATCGTCTTGCTGGATGCGTAATATTTAGATCGGATATCTTCTTCAGTTCATCACAAATATCTTTGTCTCTAAACTTCGGAGCTTCGAACTTAAATTTTGGTTCAGGAGTAACACTTCCCTTTCCAGTGAGACCTTCACTATACCTTTCCATAACGTATTGATCGTACAGAGGGCGATCTCTGTCCTTCAAAAAATATGTGAACGAACGGGACATCCCACAATTGTGGCACTTGAAGTTATAGTCGTTCTTCGACCTATAGATGTAACCCCTAGTTTTGTTTTTGTTCCGCGAAGAGTCACCGCAGTATGGACATCTAAAGTTATACAAGCCCTCCCGAACTTTCTTGAACTTCTCTAGTCGAGGCGAGATAAGTCCAATATACTTGCTGTCAACAAAACTCATTACAAGGGGTTACTTTCCTTGTTCTACTATAACCTGCGGAGTGGGTGGTGTCAAGAAATTTCCCATAAGTTTTTGTCCTGGGATACTGACCAAGAATGAGATCACAGTCAAGGCCCCAGCGATAGTCCACATCTTCTTTTCCATAAGACGAAGACGATCATCAATCAATCTAATATCTCTCTCACATCCCTTCTTTATCTCCTCTGCCTTACGATTCACCTCACGGTGTACACTATCTACTTTCTCAAAGAGAACTGCATCGATTCTATCTTGTTTTTCTAACTTCTCATTATGAACTGCAAGGAGTTGTCCCATCTTTACAGAATTTTCCTGCAGAGACTCAACTACACGTTCTAGTCTTTCTAAGATTGCTGTATTAACTCCGACTTCATCCATTGCTCCACCTCTTTCTTGCACCAGGCATCAAACCTCTAGCGATTATAGTAGGTTCACCCTTTTTCTTCTTTCTTCTATCAATAATACTCAGTACCGGATCATACCCTGCAACAGGACCAGTTGCAGCTGCAGCATTAGTGAACCCACCTGCACCCGCAGACATCGTAGGAGACTCCTGTAAGTCCCCATGGCGAGAACGAATCATGTTGATGACTTTGGATAGTCTTGAGTCCATTATACCTTATTGAGTTGATCTAAACAGTGTATGTCTACAGGGATATCACTTACACTCGTCTTAGGATACTCGGGTATTCTCTGTAAGAACAGGAGAAATGTTTTCAATACAGACCAGAGATCTCTATCGATTTTATAAAACAACAAAGGCGTTGCTGCATCACCAAAAACATTGTATAAACAGATGAAGTGATTTAATAACAGGTGAGTTTTGAGTTCACCTGTTTTAATGTATCTCTTCAACAAACGTTTGATATACTTGAACTTTTTTAAGTCCTCGTAAAAATCTTCTTGGGTTACGGCTTGAGGGTTATCATAATGTTTGATCGCAAACATCATGTAGTTGTTTTCATTCAGCTCATCAAATCTCATACCATATTATCAAGAACGTCCTTTATCTGTTGGGAAACTGATGGAAGGTGTACCGCTGACTGCATCCAGATCTGTGGAGATACCAGACATTGCAACGAGAACTTCACTCTTCACTCTCAGAGTACCGTGGTTGTCGATGTAAGTTGTAACACCGACCCATCCCTGGTGAGGAATAGAATAGGTAGAAGTAGAGGTAGTAGAAATACCATAGACCAGATTGTCAACCCCAGAATCTGCGTTAACGCCTAAACCAGAATCAAAAACCGTAGACTTAGGCAGTCTACTGAATCTTGCAGAGGTGGTAAATCCAACAGCACTCATACCATCAGTAGAACCAATGGTGCAACTAGAACTACTAGCAACCGCAACAATAACTGCGTCACCGAAATACGTGTGACCTGCACCAACGGCGCCTCGATCGGCCGCACCGAAACGAATCACGTCACCAACTTGAGCGCAACTTTCGATACCAAAAGAACTTCCAACCGCAGTCACGGTCATAGTTCCATTCTCTGCAACACTGGTTCCAACTGTATATCTAGCGGTCGCAAGACCTGGAACCGCGTCTGTATTCGACCAAAGAGCCATTTTACTTTGCCTATAAAATTCCTTGTATAAACATATTTATAAAAAAAGGAGACGTGAGTCTCCTCTGAGATCACTCTTCGCGATTCTTAATCGCTTTGGTTACAATTTCCAGTAGTTGATCATCCATATCAGTTTTTGTCAACTTAACCGCCTTGCTCAGGATAACAAGACAGATCTCAACCATCTTCTCACCGAGTTCTTCGTTTTCTGGAATTTTTGCAACCGCATCTTTAATAATTTTTGATGCTAGAGGAAGAAGAAATGCAAGCATGATTTTAAAAACAACTCCTTCCTATATAGGAGTCCTTATTGTGGATTTGCTCTCCTACCAATTTTTCCCCCATATGAAGGTGGTGAGATTTTAAATTTACCTCCTGGTTTTTTCTTTTTATTGTTGTTATTTTGTTGAGCAGTGGGGGGTTTATTACCAGTCTTAAGTGGGAGGGGCACAGCCAATGTTTGTGTATTTTGTACTCCCTGTCTGGAACCTGTATTAGATGGACTGCCAGTCTTAGCTGGGACCTTGGGCGGCTTTACTTTCTTGTCTGAATCTCCTTTTGTATCTGGTTCTTCTTGCTTTTCTGGTTCTTCTTCTCCTTCTCCTGGTTTGTTCTTTTTATCTTCTTCTTCTCCTTCTCCTGGTTTTTTCTTTTTATCTTTATCGGGGACTGGTTTTATCTCTCCTGGTTTTGGTTTATACAAACTTTTTAAAACGTTCGCACCTATGCCAATGGCGCCGGTGATGCCCTGGCGAGCTAGGTTGAGTCCCCCACCAACGGTGCTTATAACAGCACCAGTTATCGGATCTACTCCTACAGAGTCTCCCTGAACAAATTCAGTGAGAACATATCCACCAAGAGATTCTGCAATAAGATTCAGATCCATCTCCTCACGATTGAGAAGTTGTTTTTGTCTCTTAGTAACTACGTCTTTGGTCGATGCAGGATCATCATCGTCC
>Ga0208157_1001352_pt1 | contig 11216 bp, 10 predicted proteins | sample 5_EtaG_FD_184077 | JGI IMG/M metagenome (GOLD analysis project Ga0208157, IMG submission 184077) | Marine viral communities from the Subarctic Pacific Ocean - 5_ETSP_OMZ_AT15132 metaG (SPAdes) (version 2) | ecosystem: Environmental > Aquatic > Marine > Oceanic | place: Pacific Ocean | collected...
AACTTCTGAGCCTTTTCTCTTGACGTACATTCCTGAGCTTTAGCCGCTAATTTAATAAGTTTCTTGTATTGCTTATTGATACTTACATGACCTCCACTAATTCTTGGTTGGGCTGATTAATTGCATCGGCAGCTACAACTCCACCAGCACCAGATGCGATTGCTGCCAGCAGTAACTCAACAGGAAATCTTCCAGCAACTCTTCTTCTATTTACACTTCCAGGTAATGCTCCTTGTTGTGAATATGGAATTTTAGTTGTTGCTAACTGCTCTAAAAGATTCCTCTGATATACCTTTCTTGAATAAGGACTGGATGGATATTCAGGAACCTGAAGACCTAAAGCCTTCATTTGATCAATCGAGAGATATGGAGATGGTTCTTTACTTCTAAGTGAATCTAATGTTGGACTAATTCCAGGAATATTTAGCTGAGTATGAACTGCATTTTGTTTCTTTGCTGCAATCTGAGCTGAGATTCCGTCTAAGAAATCTTGCACTCTTTTTTGTCTTACAGCTTCACTTAAAGGAACTTTCCTTTCAAATTCTTCTGCGCCTTGCCATACAGCCATATCAAACTAAAAACGCTAGTGGACCCATCGCGGCAAATAAAGCTGCTTTTTTCCATGCGGGTGCTTCTTTATATCCAGATCCAATACCACCTTTCTTCTCCTGCTCAGTCTCTGCGATTTCTGGTGCATCCTCTGATTCAGGTGCATTAATAACACTTTCAACTGGGCGAGGTTTATCCTCTCTAAGCTTTGAAGCACTCATGAAACCACCGAGTGTTCCCAATAATCCTGCTGCTGCTGCCATTCGATAACTATTTCTAAGCTTCGCGGCTGTGGCTGAAGGAACTGTTCTTCTTCCAGTGGTGATATTAGATGCCTCTCTTCTCTTGTTATAGAAATCTCTGACTGTTTCAGTTGAGCCTTCTTCTCGGCTTCTTCTATCCATCACCGCTCTAATTACATTCCCCAGATTTTCATCTACGTTCTGCCTGAGAACGGGGTCTGCCGCTAAGACTCCACCTGCCCCTAATGCACCTCCCATTAATGGCAATGCCTGAGTAGCCACGTTTACTGGTATTTCTGCTGAGTTATAAAATTTATCTGGTCCAGTAACTAAATCAGCTCCACCTTGGACACCTGCAAATACATTTCCCAACGCACTAAGACCCACTAGATCTATTACCGCAGGATCGGCGGCTGCATATCTGAATCTATTTACGTCCAAAACAAAAGAAGATACCGATCATTCTTTATTTTAGATGAATTTATTTTCGAAAAGTTTATTTAATAGGGGTCTTAACTCATGCTCTGGTGGGTATTGAACTTCTGGTCTACTTCCAGCAAATAACATTAGAAGCTAGCTCCGAATTCAGATTGAATAGTTGGGCCACCAGTGCCGTAATTAACATTTAGTCCTACATTCTTATTTCTCCATCCAGCATTTAATTGAGTGTTCCCTGGAATCTGCATATCTCCTCCCATGAAAGGATCTTCAACAGAACTAGGCAACGTATAAGATCCACCTACATTTAACTCTCCTCCAAATAAAGGAGTGGAATAATCTCCACCTATCGCCTTTATTTGATCTTCGTCTAAATCCAGATTTATATTTAAAGGAGGTCTATCACTATTCATCTTCAGGAGTTCTTCTACTAACGGGTTTTCCCCTGCCTTTCTGAAACTAGAACCAACCCCCTGCCCCTTCCCTGCGTCGAGTAATGCTAATTGTTCCTGTAAATCCACTACTACGACAAGACACTATTTAAACATTCTAATCTTATTATTTTTCCAAAAGTTTAATCAATAGGGGTCTTAACTCATGCTCTGGTGGGTAATGTCTCATAATTGCCCTTGCTTCTCTTCTGACTTCTCTAGGAATCCTTGGTGTTTCCTTAGTATTAGTCAAACGAAGAAGGAAATCCCTAGCCCCAACCATCGCCTCGATTTGCTGATTGGGCTGACTAATTCTGAGCTTCATCTTGCTTAAATACGATCTTTTTGGCGTTGTCTTTGAGCTTTAACCCATCTCTTACATTTTTAATATGCCAATTATTGGACATATCTTTGACAATTTCTCTCCCTAATTCCAACCCTAATTCCAAAGCAAACTCTTCTGCTAACCCTGTAAAAACAGCATGGGGGTGTTTGCCTTTTGGTAAATTATGACGACCAGAGCGATCATATAGATAATTAATAAAATCACAGCGGTTCTGCTGCTGTCTGACTGCTTGTTTTGCTTGCTCTCTTTGGTCAAGTAATGTCATGCGAGACGTATCTTACGTTACGTAAGCTTAGTCTTATTTTACTGATACTGCTAGTTATCCCTTAATAAGAAGGCTGAGAAAAATAAATAGAAGTTTCACTTATGCATAATCTGAAATTTTCAAGCTAGTTGCACTTAAAGCCACGCCAGCTTTACTAAAACCAGTAGCTGCGCCTATAACACCATCTTGAGATGTTCCTAATGTCCCATTAGCTTGAACATAATATGCTGTGCCAGCAGTCAAACCTGATTGATTTCCAACTACGTTTCCAGCTAATTTAATAGTTCCTGTAGCAGTATCATTGATTGCGTCTTCAGCAAAACCTATGACGTTTGAAGCTGTTGCGTTGGTACTTGTAGTTGTACTTGTAAGTGATGGAAAACTAAAGACATAATTTTCGTTAGTAGAACTTACATCATTAACAGGAACTAATATTTTACCAAGATTACCTAAAACAGTTGGCTGGGAAATTGTATCCAAATTATTAGGAGTATTTGTAGCGTGATCGTGGTTAGAAATATCTAATTTATTTGCATCTGACGCATCGTAAGAAAGCCTACCAGAGAACAAAACATCATAAGAAATACCACTGTTGTGATTTTTGTAGTAAAACATATAACCTGTTTTACCGAAAGGTTCGTAGAGAACTCTTAAACGTATAATATTTTGATTATCACTTCCTTGCCAAATGGTAACTCTTTTTTCAGCAGCATCCCAAGAAATAGATGTTCCGCTAACTGAACCTACTCTTCCCCAAGCTGCATTGTAGTCAGTTTGTCGGATGTAAGAAATTATTATTTTATCGTTATGAGAATCATACAGAACATCGTGAGATCCATTATCGAGCGAATGGGCTTCTTCATAGTTTGATCCTGATACTTGAATACTTCCAGAACCAGTTAAAGAAGTACCACTTGTAATTGACATGACTACTGCCCGTGTGTACCATCCACTACCATTATCGTTTTTAGCAACAACAACAAACTTACTAGCACCAACTCTAACTGCTCTAGGCCATACCCCTACTTGTGTACCTGCACCATTGTTGCCAATGTCTTGAATACTTCCAAAACTAGCAGTATCACCTGTACCAGTAGTTTGATAAGTTAAAGTCATTGTTTTAGCCTTTAACAGGTTGCCAGAATTCTTATAACTAATTAAAGTTTTACCTGAAGAAGTGTCGTGGCAGACATTTGGATGTTCACCACCTGAAGTTTGATATGTATAAGGGCCATACCAAGTAACTGCAGAAGCAGAAGTAAATCGACCACTTAAAATTTCACCTCGATTGCTATTGGTGTTGTGATAAGCAACAATAACTCTGTCGCCTGTTTCATCCCAAATAGCATGAACTTCATTACCAGCGGCTGCAATAGTTGCTTCGCTACCTGTTATAGCTGTTACAACTTGGGATGAGTTTAAAAATAAACATTGAGCTTTTACGGCTCCTCCAACACTAGCTATTTGAACAGCGTAATTATTATTAGGGTCGAAGACAATACATGGATATTGACTATTACTATTACTAAGTATTTGAACAGCACTTACATTATTAAACATTGTTGACGCAGTAGTAGTAGTTGATGTTTGCACTATCTGTGCAGCCTTACCAGCAGTCGTAATGATGCAAGGTTTACCAGCAGCAATTGCACCATCTGCCTGAAGTTCGATAGCGTTACCTCCAGCAGGGACAGCAGCCCAACTAGGAGCCGCACCGCTACCACCAGATGTAAGGACTTCTCCAGATGAGCCATAATTCGCACCACCGATTCCTAGTTGTCCATCCTTCCATATGCGTAACCTCTCTACTGGTAGTGCAGCATATGAACCCGCTGAACCTGTTGGAGCTGTATAGAATTTTAATGCTGTTGCCCTGTCTGCACTTGAACTGGCAGCACCAGAACAGCCTTCAATAATTGCAGTTCCATTGTCATGGACGTTAGGAGTATTATCCCAAGAGAATCTAATCTTCCCATATTTAACATCTGCTCCAGTTACGTTTGGATGACTAGAGGTTAAATCTACTACGGCAACATTACTTGTATTTGATCCTCTTGCTCTCACCCCAAGCACGATATCCTGACTTGCTGCGGGAGCCCATTGCATTCCAACGGTTCCTAAACCCGGAGCAACAAATCCACGCTCATTGATAAAGAATTGATTGCCATCATCAACTTTAAAAAGAATTAACCCCGGAGCAGTTCCATTGTCTGATAATTGTAGATATGTATTTCTATTTGCTAGTTCAACAATAGAAGTTGTGGAGTTATAGCCTAAAGCTCCACGACTATCTGTGCCAAGAATTAAATTTTTAGTATTTAAGAGATGAATATGTTCTGAAGATGTCCACGCATCAGTAGCGTTAAGCCAATTAAATGTCTTGTCGCTTGCGCCCTTTAAAGTTATCCCCCCGTTATTTGCAGTCGTATCACTAGGTGTTGATACCTTACCCAGAGTGATATTGATATCCTCGACATCAAGTGTCTGCGTGTTAATCGTAGTGGTAGTCCCATTAACTACTAAATTTCCGCTAAGTGTGAGATTGACACCAGTAGCACTGCCAGTGAAAGCCGGTGCTGCCTTACTTGCATAGTAAGCGTCTACAAAAGCAGTGGATGCAGCCTTGGTGCTTACGTCAGATGCAGGTGCTGTTGGTACTGTTACTATTCCCGTGAAAACTGGATTATTCTTGGTAGCCAGATCAGCTATGACAACAGTGATCTCATTATTCGAGCTATCCTCGTAAATTAAATCTTGAACTTTTAGATCACCGAAACTCATGAAGAAATCTCTACTTTCCCAATATCTTTATTTTAGTAGAAGTCGTTATGACTACTTGTTTACCCTTTAATTAATAGTTTGGTTGCTGAAAGAGCGATGCCAGCTTCTATGATTGGATCTGCTGCGGTAGTAGATAAACCACCGTCTCCTGTTAAATAATGAATTTCACCAGTAGTCAATCCAGACTGATCATCTGTCGTATTGCCTGTTACAGCTAAAGTTGCAGCAGCTCCAGACGAAACAGCTCCTGTTGCAAATCCTGTAAATTTACTAGCATTTGTACTTGATGTACCACCTTTTATTCCCCATATAGCTGCTTGGCTATAGCCAGCATTAAAAGATGCTACACACATTTTATTTACTGGATCGTAATTCATACCCATTGCATTTACCCATAGAGCATTTCTACTACTAGTCAGAGAATCGGTAACTGCACTACTTGCAGTAATGTTACTACCACTAACAGTAAGAATCCTTGCTTGCAGACTTTCATAAGAACCACTCTGTTGTTTGGCATAATAGATCATTGTTTTTTTAATCGTTTTGTCATAACAAAGCCCTTTTTGCTTTCTTATTTGACTAGTCAACGATGTCCCAGTAGCCCATGTAACTGCTGTTTTACCTGTGTTATATGTCCCTACAGCGTAGCCAGTGCTATTGCCATCTTGCCATAAAAAGAGGACTTTACCTGATGCTTCGTCGTAACATATTGAGTGTCTATCATCTCCATCGTTATCAGCCGCACTAGTATCAGCCGTACAAAGTGAACCTGCTGTAACACTTGTTCCGCTTATCGTACATATTTTTACATAAGCACCTGCTGTACTAGAATCATTTCTTGAAAAAGAGACAAGTAATCTATCGTTTACACTGTCATAAGCCGCACTTGGATAGCTGTAATAACCCGTATAACCGCCAATGGTTGTTTGGCTACCAGCAGTAATAGTACCTGAACCATTATGACTTAATATAATACAACCTACTCGATACGCATTTGTACCATCGCTGAAAGGACCGATCAAAGCACATTTATTTGTACCACAGGAAACCAGTCGTAATCTCCCTGTATCAGAATTAGCAGCGGTAGCTATATTTGAACTTACTGTTGACCAAGTTATGCTATCTCCAGCACTGTTTATTGTGCCTATATATAGTTTGACAGCATTACTCTTTGTATAAGCTGCTAAAACTCTACCGCCGCCTCCATCTATGGTACAAACTGCATGACCGTAAGTACTAGAAGTGTCTAAGGAAGTAAGTGCATTAGCATCCCAACCCGATGTGCCTGTACTACCATTCCAACTCATTATCCAAGGTTGAGCTTGTGTTCCATTCATTTTCAAAAGTAGAACATGCCTGTCTTTCTCGACGTTATAACAGCTATCAGAATAAGAGTTACTACCAGTTCCGTCGTAAGCGTATGAAGACTGGGCTGTTAAACTTTCACTAATTGTCTCCGCAACTTTTATAGCTTGACCACTACTATTAATAATACAAGCATCACCAGCCGTTAAAGCTTCTCCTGCGGTAGCCGTTATTTCTGGAGCAGCCGATATTGATGTCCAACTAGGAGCCGCACTAGCACCACCAGATGTTAGGACTTGTCCACTTGTTCCGTAGTTAGCTCCACCAATTCCTAATTGACCAGCAGATCCACCAATACGGAATCTTTCTGAATTATTTGTTCCTAATAATAAATCATGACTTGAAGTAGTTAATACAGTTGCGTTATGAGTAGCACTTGGTCCACGAATTTCTAATGTACGGCTTGATTGGTCATCTAATAAAATTACAGGGGTAGTAGTACCAACAGTTAAAGGTTTAGTTGGTGAGCTATCTCCAATCCCAACCTTACCATCAGCTATTATTCTGACTCTCTCTGTACCTTCAGTGGTTATCTTTACATGACCATCTGATCCTGTATCGACTGTTTCTACTGAGGTATTACCTTCTTCAATTTTGTCTGTAGCAATCGCCTGCCAACTCCCATCTCCTCTTAAGAAATTAGCACTACCTGCTGTTCCAGAACCAAGTCTTGCAGTTGGTACAGTTCCACTCGCTAAATTAGTAGCGTTTAATGCAGTTAGAGTTGAACCGTCTCCAATAAATGTTTTACCGCTAGCAACTTGAATATGTTCACTAGATGTCCACGCATCAGTAGCGTTAAGCCAAAGGAATGTCTTGTCTGTAGCGCCCTTTAATTTCCAACCTCCTTGGTCAGCAGTCGTATCACTAGGACTTGAAACCTTACCAATCTCAATTTGCTTGTCCTCGACATCAAGTGTCTGAGTGTTGATGATCGTCTGAGTACCGTTAACTGTCAGGTTCCCGCTAAGTATTAAGTCAGCACCATTGATTGTCCCAGTAAATGTAGGATTAGCTTTCGGGGCAAAGTTAGTCGTGACATAGCTTTGAGTCGCTAATGTACTCAGAACTACTGTGTTATCCCCAGAGCCTGTATTCCATATAAGATTTCTTACCTTTAGGTCACCGTAAGCCATGAATAGGTTTCTTCTATTTCCCTATCAGTAGTTTAATTGAACCGAAGAACCTAACGTCTACTCTGCTACGACTTCAGTAGGTGTTACCTCTTCTAATGCGTTTATTTCTTCCTGAGCAATAGCTGTCTTTAATTCGTCAACTGCTTTATTCGCTGCTTGGAATTTAGCACCTGCTTCGTTCTGCTCCTTAACTGCTTCGATAAGTTTACGGACAAGTTCCTGGTCTGCCATAACAATTAATAGACGTATCCAAATTATAGATTATCCAAATATTAATCGTGCCTGTTTTTCCTCCGATTTAGGCATGTGCATAATATATGTATTTACCACCATTTGCATTTACATTTGCATTAGAGTCAGTTAAAGTAAATCCAGCGGTATTATTAGTTACATAATTAGTAGTTGATTCAGCCGCAGATGAATTAAGTATTATAGATTTACTAAAACCACGTGTAAGATGGAAAGAAAACCAATCTCCACCTGCATCTGCTCTTTTGATCAAAAGGAATTTAGGAGCAAAACCAAGAGCTACATAAAGGCTATTACTACCATCTCCTGTGTAATAATCAACTTTTGAAATCCCACTGACTGACCTAAACAACAAAGCCATGAAAGCTTCACCACTTTTATTTGTATCATCACTACCTCCAACAGAAAAATCCATACTATTCGGTGCATCACCGTTCCACCTTTGATTATCACCTGCTACTCTTGCATCAGCTTCAGTCAGGTACATATAGAAGTATTTACCATGAGTAAGTCCTGATCCGTATCCTTGGTGCATATCTTTGTGGTAGACAGTCCATTTCCCAGCTGTAGATGTAGACTTAACCCACATCATTTCTGGAGTAGCACCTAAACTGTGGTCATGGTTTTGGAATGATCCTGTACCTTTATATTGATATCTTCTAAATCCTGAACTTTCTTTCCAAGCTAGAGCAAGGTCATTTTCAACACTAGATTCACTTTCTATAAAACCTTCATGGTTAAGAGGCACATATGAACTATTACCTGCAGACGCACTGGTTAAGTTTAATCGGAAATATCTACCACCAGTATGATTACCTTGACCTCTTAGAAAAACATTCCAATTTTCACTTGCAGTTGGATTTTTAGAAAAACCAAATGAAACTTTGAAATTAGTTTTGTGTTGAGGAATTATATCTGTAGTACCATCACCCATACCTGAATGGAACACATCTGTAGCAGCTGCTGGAGTTGCAGGAGATGTTATACCGTCTTGTGCTCTAACCATATAATAAATATAACGACTACCACTAGCATTTATATCGGCGTTACTTTGGGTAATTTTAAAACCACGATTTTTAAAATAACCAAAATCATAAGCACTAGAATTTCCATCAGACGTTAAGCCCATCCAAGGGTCATTACCACCGTCAAAACCAGTTAAACCTCTTTGATTATCTATTACATAAAAATGGCTAGTAGAACCAGTTACTCTGTTTAAAATTAACAACTGAGGTTCCCATCCTGGATCATTCAAATACGGTCCGTCTGCACTGCCATTACCAGTGTAATAACCACAATAACTCATAGTCTTATTTTCGTTCGGGCCAAATGCGGCTTCATTATGTGCAAATAAATAAGCTACATACTCACCGTTATTTTCACCAGTTTCCTGATCACTTCCGACGGTAAAATGGGTGGAGGTTGGAGCAGTATTACCCCAATAAGGCTGAGCTGATTCCTGTACTGGTGGGAATCTTACTCTGTAATCCCAAGGATCAGAACCATTATTAAGTCCACGATGATATACACCCCATGATGATGTTCCATTTGTTTTTTTCACCCAAATCATACCTGGCACTGAGCCTAAATTATGGGCTATAGACTGAGAACTATTGCCATTTCCTGTATAGGTAACTACATCAAAAAACTTTGCTCTTTTTCTAAAACAAAAAGCTTGGATACGGTCATTACTGGTATTAGATTGAGAGTTAGATCCTACGGTTATACCATCCTTATTAAATGATTTAATTAATTCTGAATGGGTTTCTTTAGCATCAATTTTATTCGGTCTGTTTTGTATGCCTACTCCTTGAACTGTATCTACAGCCCACCAATCTTTATTAGCGGTTTCCCAGTTTTTTATTAGAACCATACCGCCTGACAGACCAGTTTGAGTCTTACCTTTATAATTTATACCGTTAGAAATTTCATGATTCGCATTACCTGTGCCTTTATAATCTAATATCCTGAAATTATCGTCAGGGTAAATATCTGTACCACTGTCTACGGCACCTACGCCAAGATATAATTGTTGAATTGGTGTCATATCAGCTCAACCCCGCACCTGAGATGTAGCAAATATTATGTGCTTGATAAAAAACAGTAGCCATTCCACGAGCAGCTAGAGTCCTATTTCCAGTTGAGCCATCTGATGAAAAGTACATAGTATTATTTGCACCTTGAACAATAGAAATATCAGAACCACTATTATTAATCATCGTAATTGCATCCCCCGCCGAGAATCGGTTGTAGGGAACATTGACTCCCCCTGAATGAGTTTGTGTTACGCATTTACCAGCATCAGCAAGTACTAATGTATAAGCCGCAGTTTGTGCGTTAACAGGTATCTTTCTTAAATCGCCTTTGCTGTCTGATACCGTTCCACTAGGAAATGAGACTGCTCCAGCAGATGTAATTGTAAATCTATTTGCATTATTAGTAATATCTCTAACGGCAAACTCACCATTGGCGTTTCTTATTTGCCAATCGCTATTACTATCTGTATCGTTTAATTCAATAAGTGGATATGTACCGTCTATATGGAGTTCATTTCCAACACTTACCTGTGCAGCAAACGTGGCATTTCCTGATCCAGCTATCGTTAACGAATCAACCCAAGATCCTGTTGACTTGTTACCTATCTTTAATACACCGCTAGGATCAGCTTGTATTTTCCACTTATCAGCATCATCATCTCCCTCGTCTGCATATATATAGAAGGTAGCACCAACACCTTCTGGTCCTAAGACCTGAAGCATGCCACTAGTGATTTTGATATCTTGATTAAAGTCCCAAGTATCAGTAGCATTACTCCAAAGGATTGTCTTATCGGATGAGGCTTTTAAAATTATGCCTCCTCCATCGGCTGTCGTGTCACTAGGACTTGATACCTTTCCTATCTCTATATGCTTATCTTCTACATCAAGTGTCTGAGTATTAATTATCGTCTGAGTTCCGTTAACCGTGAGGTTGCCACTAAGTGTGAGATTAACGCCTGTAATCGTCCCAGTAAATGCTGGACTTGCAGGTGTATATGTAAGAGCTACTAACGAACCACCTTCTTTGATATATAGCTTATCTTGATCCTCTGCATAGCTAATTTCCCCATCTTGTAGATCAGAAACACTACCATTTAAATTTGAATAAGAACCTCTAGCTATTCTTACTGGAGTCCTTGTTGCTGGTGTTGGCATAGTTAGCTACCGAAATCGCCTCCGTCAAATACTTCTGCTGTACTTATCGTAGACGTTCCGTTATTAAAGTTACCTCCATCAATCATAATTAAAGTTCCACCTATCTCACCCCAACTTGATGTGTAGCCTTCGAACTTGGAAAGAGTTGAATTATATCTAAGCATTCCTGCTGCCGCACTACTCGGTCTTTGAGCAGTCGTTCCGGCATTTAACTTTAAAG
>Ga0208157_1001353_pt1 | contig 11206 bp, 32 predicted proteins | sample 5_EtaG_FD_184077 | JGI IMG/M metagenome (GOLD analysis project Ga0208157, IMG submission 184077) | Marine viral communities from the Subarctic Pacific Ocean - 5_ETSP_OMZ_AT15132 metaG (SPAdes) (version 2) | ecosystem: Environmental > Aquatic > Marine > Oceanic | place: Pacific Ocean | collected...
TCTTTGACAAAGTGGGCATCAGCACTGCCAGATCCGTTCAAGCGGTTGTGGACACCGTATTTGAGCAGGGAGAACCTGCCATTTCGGTTGTCAGACGCTGACCACTTGCTGAACTGTCACTCTGCCCCTCCACTCTGCCCCACTCTGCCCTATAATACAAAGGTAATCAAGGAACACTCCCAATGAAAGTCAAAGTTCAACTGTTCAAGGCAGGCACTTTGTTCGATGAAGTTGTCGTTGCTGTTGATTATGAGGATGCAAAGCGTGTTGCAACAGCACGTAATCCTGGCGCACAAATTGTTTCGGTCACTGCTGTATTTTAATGGCAAAGTTTCAGAAACCTTTCATTCCCAGATCAGGTATTCTTAATCCAAAACCAGCAGATCCTGAAGGTTATGTAACTAATGATGGTATGTGGGCTGCTGTTCCTTATGCTGGTAAGTTAAAGGGATTCGCCATTATACATAATGGAAATGTAATTCACAGTTGTAAAACTTACAAACAAGCACTGGATTATGTTACTAAAAAAAGCAAATTAGACAAAAAGAAAAAGTCTATCTCTTCACTTGAGGAATTTCTGTGAAACTCCTACCCCTACTACTTTTACCATTTCTTGCTACCCCTGCAAGAGCAATAACTTGGGAAGAGTTCTGGGGTCCATTCTCTTCTGATCATCATCACCACCACCATTCGTATTATCACGAAGAATCTATGTGTAAACGTAGATTATACAATGAAGAATATGTTCCTGGTTATTATACTAGGAACGGTCATCGTGTAGGTGGTTATGTGAGAAGATGGTATGAATGGGTAAGTGTTCCCTGTCGTTCAAATTACCATCACCAATGACTGACAAAAAACAAAAACGCAGAGATGCTTTAGGTTTATTTTATGAAAGCGTATTAAAACCTGACAGCAAACTTAGAGCGTGTGCTCACAATCAAGAGTGCTATTATGAATTGATGGAGTGGCGAGAAGAAATTATTAAATATCTTGATGAGCGCAGGAATAAAGATTTTCGATAATGAACTTGCAGATCATTATTTTAGCACCACTAGCAGTAGTAGCATACTTCATAATGACTGATGAAGGTGTTGCTGCTGCTTTTCATCATCTAAAAGAGTTAGCAATCTCTAAAATAAGAGGACAATGGTGGTGGTTTACAACATCACCGACCAATCCTGTGGTAAAATATATGATTTGGCGTCGTAGTATGCGATCAGCAAAAAAATTAAAGAAGTATTTTGATGGAAAGTGAACTGATTGATATATTTTCTGTACCACTTTATCGAGCAAAGTTGACTATTGACAACGATAAGTTGCTACGATATTGTTACTCTATGGAGGAGAAAGATCCAGGTCGAACTATCAGTAATCTGGGTGGTTATCAGTCTAATGAGTTACCTGAAGATGATGAATTGGATGAGTTATTTGAACAAATAACAAAACATTCTCACATTCTTTGTGATCAAATGCAGATCTCTCCAGTTTATATGTGGGGATCTTGGGTTAATACAAACAGAAAAGGTAATTCAAACTGGCCACATACACATAATACTGCTATAATTAGTGGTGTGTACTATGTCAAAGTTCCTGATAATAGTGGTGATATTGAGTTTCAAAGTCCTACTGAGAACTTAATGCACCCATTTCAGGAATGTATTAACTCCAACAAATACAACTCTGATAGATGGTCAATGCCAAGTATTGAAAGTGTATTATATCTCTTTCCTGCTTGGTTATCACACGGAGTAAAACCTAATCTTTCTAATGAGGATAGAGTGTCAATTGCTTTCAATATGGTTCATTAAAATAAATAAAAGTAAATAGACATAACTTATGTTATCTACCCAATATAGACTTCGATTAGAGTTCATCTGTAAATGTATTGCAAACGGAGAAGAAGTCAAACTCGATGATATGGTATGGGCACAAAAACTTGCTAAAGCAAACACATCAGCAAATGAAATGTTAAAGAAAGCAAGGAGACAATCATCACAAGATATTCAAGAAGGAACTATGGATGATTTTCTTAATCGGATGGGATTAGGTGATCCCGACCCATCCAATCATAAAACGGGATTAGATTGTGATGATATTACAGAATGGTTCCACCAAGACAAACCCTCAGATTGGAGACAACGTGATTAAAGTAACTGACAAAACTATTGCTGATAAACTTCTACAAGATGCAGCAAAACTGCTTGATGGAAAATTATCTTATTGGAATATCTACGAGCAATCTGGTGAAACAAGTAAAAAAATTGTAATCGAATACAAGGAGGAAAACTAATGGGTCCAATAGTTCTTTACAGTAATGGTAATCAAGAGTGTGAAAGAGCAAAGACACTCTTAGAAACTTTGAACATTCAGATACAAGAATACAAACTTGGTAATCATTTTAGTGACAGATCATTTGTCTCAGAATTTGGTAAAGATGCAGAATATCCACAGGTTGCTATTGGATACAAGCACATTGGTGGATTAAAAGATACACTACACTTCTTTCAAGAGAATAACCTACTATGAATTCAGCGATTCTTGTTGCCTGTTTATCACCTGTTGCAATCATATGGATTATACTAAAACTTTCAATCTGGTTATCTGCTGTTAACGAGGAGAACAAGTATGTCGCAGGAGAACCTTTACGAAAACGCGGACCATATGTGGAAAACCCATATGCAGACGTTGATGAAGAGGAAGAAGAATTTACAGATCGCACAGATTATAGATGAAGCGATTAAAGAACATTATTCGCTTCAAGGATTGTCAGTTCCTAACTGGAAACGACGTAGAGATCCACAGTGGTGGATTGATTACCTAATTAGTTTAGATCTTGACCCACAAAATAGATAATGTTTGAATTTAATAGAGATTCTGAAGTAAAAAAGAAAATAATTGAAGGATCTGCTGTCTATACTATTGACAACTTTTACAAGAATCCTGATGAGATTGTAGAATATCTAAAGAGCACACCACCACCAATCTGGAAAGAAGAAGAGCAACCATCAAACAATCAGGTGCAGTTTGATGATCGGAGACACTATCTGTGGAATACTGATATACTTCCAGCATATGAATATGTGTGCAGTATATGTGGACACGATATGCCAGATGAAGAGGATAGAAATACTGTAGTCACCAACTTTACACGGTGGTATGATACACCATTCAATAACTTTGATGATAATTATTGGTGGCCACATTGGGATCCAGGATATAATGGAGTGGTGTATCTTAACAAAGATGATGTAACCGCAGGAACAAATCTATATGAGAACTTAGATCCAGATAATGAACCTCCTGATGATATACCTGAGCACTATCAACCTTGGAGACCAAAGAGTAAGTATAGACTTATTGAATCGCTAGAAGCAAAATACAATAGACTGGTATTGTTTGATGGATATAGATTCCCACACGCAATGAATATATCAGATAAACAATACTTTGGTGATACTTATAGAATGAATCAAGTATTTTTCTTTATGGGACCTCTTGACTAGCATCATAGATAATGCTATGATGTTGATGTAAAACTCTTGTTGAATGGCATTAAAAAATGTAGTAGAAGATGATTTTTTTGACGATCCAGATGCTGTTAGAGAAATGGCATTAGATCTTCATCAAACATACCGTCATCAGTTGGACTCAAGTGATGTTTATGGTGGGTGGCGTGGTATGAGAACTATCAATCTTGATTATGTTAATGGTCCATACAATCACATCTTAAAGGAATTATCAAGACAAGTTCTTGATTTTGTTTGGGAAGCACAAGACTTAGACAACTATGAATATCCTGATGATGATCCTTCTATAGAAGGGCAACCCTTACAAGAGAAACGTATCTCCCCTTTCTTTCATGTTTTACCAGATCAAGGTAAACTAAATGTGCCTAACTATGAAAGAAACAAATATCATAAAGACGATGTTCCTTGTGCTGGTATAATATATCTCTCACCAGATCCTCCACCTAATACAGGAACAGCAATTTTAGATCCTATCGGAAATAAAATAGACATCATTGACAACAAGTATAACAGACTTGTATGCTATGATGGTTACAAAATCCACGCTCCACAAGATACTTTTGGCGTTGATTTGGAAACAGGTAGAATGTCATTCACATTCTTTATTCACGAACTCTTAATTACAGGCGAAGTTTGACAATGAAAAAAGTATTGATCACTGGCGGTGCAGGTTTCATTGCACACCATACAATTGGTTATCTTCTGAAACATACCGATTGGGATATTATCACACTTGATCGACTGGATTACAGTGGTAATCTAAATCGTTTGCACGATCTGATGTTATCATTTGATCCTGAAGTTCGTAAGCGTGTTCGTATTGTTCATCACGACTTAAAAGCAGAACTAAATCCACTGGTCCGTAGTGAGATTGGTCAGGTTGATTACATCTTGCATCTTGCTGCTGGTTCACACGTTGACCGTAGTATTGATTATCCTATGGAGTTTGTGCTGGACAATGTTGTCGGTACTGCTAACATCCTAGACTTTGCACGTTTGCATCAGAATAATCTTGAACGGTTCGTTTATTTCAGCACTGATGAAGTCTTTGGTCCTGCACCTAATGGTATCAAATACAAGGAGAATGATCGATACAATTCTACCAATCCTTACAGTGCAACTAAAGCTGGTGGTGAAGAACTTGCAGTGGCATATGAAAACACTTATAATTTGCCAGTGTATATCACTCACACGATGAATGTCTTTGGAGAGCGTCAGCATCCAGAGAAATATATACCAATGTGCATCAAACGTATTCGTGACGGTGAATCAGTAACAATTCACAGTGATAGTACCAAGACTATTCCTGGTTCGCGTCATTACATTCACGCTGAAGATGTATCATCTGCAATTCTGTTTCTATTAAACTATGAAGGTGAATTTGAACGTACTTGGGGCAACGCTAAATGTCCTAAGTTTAACATTGTTGGAGCGGAAGAACTCAACAACCTCGAACTGGCACAAATCATTGCCGAAGCGGAAGGAAAAGAACTAAATTATGAATTAGTAGATTTTCATTCTTCTCGTCCTGGACACGACTTGCGTTATGCCTTGGATGGTGATAAAATGAAAGAACTTGGATGGACTCCTGCCAAGTCTGTGCGTGAAAGAATCGCAGAGGTTACTAACTGGACACTTAAAAACCAAAGGTGGATCACACTATGACAACACGACAATTTACATCTTCCAGAGGTGAAACTTGGGAGTGGGAAGAAACGCCGGAAGTTATTGCTGCTGTAGAACAACTGCATAAAACAATTAAAGAGACTGAACGTCGAATTGCAAACTCTAACCTGAAAAGACCTCATGAAAGACAAACCAATAACAGTTGAAGATTACGAAAAGTATGGTAAAGAGTTCTTTGACAAATACTTTTGGATTGCAAAAGAACTCGGAGACAATGCTAGAGCAGAAGACATTCTAAAAATTATGGAAAGTCTTGGTGGTGTTGTTATGAAAAAACGGCAAGATGAAAACAGTGTAGGACCATTCGGATTTAACAAAAAGATCAATGATACAAACGACGACACAATCAAAACCGATGAATGTTAAAACTTCGTTAGGAGAATCTCCTACGATTGAAAAAAACATTCCCGAAGATGTAGTTTGGATTGATGATGCATTCTACATCAAGGAGACACGTTTTGGTCTTTTTACCAGTGTATTAAAGGAACCTATTCTTGGTGCTAATTTTCTCACTGGTGGCACTAGAGAAGGCGTACTAAAAATTACACGTTGGCACCTTAAGTGTCTACAAGATGGTACGCTTGATCAATACACTAGAGTCGTTAATAGTGGTTTTGTAAGTGGTAAGTTATGATTAGAAATATCCGAGTTTGGTTGTGGGGTATTGTTGCAGAATTAGAATATCAACTTTACCCCTGGTCTGCTAGTGATGTTCCACAATGGGCGGTTGAAAGATATAATCTTGACGATGGAGTAATGAGTGAGTTGGATGAGATCATCTATAAAGAGTGGATTAAAGCACATAGTGAGAAGATAGACCGGTTACAAAAAGAAATGCAGCAAGTTCAACGCGAGATATATACACTTCAAGTTAATCGGGGGGAGTGAATTGTGTATGAGGAGTTAAACTGCTTTGAAGAAGCACTAAAACATTTTGGAACGAGAGTTGAATTTGTAATTGCTATGGAAATGGGTAGGAAAATATCACCTGAAGACTCCTATCAAATGATTAAAAATGAACTTAAAGAACTAAAAAAGTGTCGTAAGCAATTTAAGAAAGATGGATGTGAATGACTCGCTAAGGGTAGAACAAAATAAGGATGGATCATTCACTCTAGAGTGGGATAAGAATGATCCTAACTGGAAATTTTTGAATGGAATGACAAGCAAAGAAATAAATGATATAATTATAGAAGCGATTCGTCAAGATTTAGATGGACCTTTACCAGAAAGTTGAACGAGTTATTAAAGATTACATCATTGAACATCAAGCAGAAGTTTACAAGGGTGAAAAGTTGTTGAAACAACTTAGATCAGACACAACATCAGAGACTATGAAAACAGGTGCAATTGATCTCTATAATGTTTTTCCAGACTATACTGAACTGCCTGACGACTGACGATCCCAAAGAAAACATTAAGATTATAACTATTTTTGTGCGGAAACGCTAAAATACTACAGAACCGGGTAATTTCCTATGACTCTCCCCCAAAATGGTAAGAAACTCACTGAAAATGAGCAAAAAAGTATGGAAATTGCCTTAAAAGAGGCAGGTATTGTAGCAATTCACCCTGAAAGGATGGAAGCACTAGGTGCTCACTTAGTGGAAAAACTAAAGGGTAGTGCAAAAGGTCACGCAACCAAGACTAAAGGATGGCGTACTTGCAATCCTCTGAGCGATTGACTAAAATAAATAAGAATATCACAAACATAAAACTTCATATGGAAAGTATCGAGAAGCATATTGAGGTCGATAAAAAGATTCTTCAAGATCCCACAACTAACCCACAGATGCGCCGTCACATTGAAAGTGAACTGCACGAATTAGAAGACTATGTAGAAAATCACAAGAAAGAAATTGCAGAAGGTGACCATCACGATCCTACTCCATTAGAAATGTATTGTGACACACATCCTGACGCTGATGAGTGTAGAATCTACGAAGATTGATCCAATTTAATAAGTGTCACATAAGACCCTTCGGGGTCTTTTTTTATGCTCTATAATAATAAGATCAAATCAATTCAGATGACACTTCACCCTGCCACAATTCAAGTCTGTGTGTTTTTGATTTTGTTGTTTATTATTCTAAACGAGGTGAACAAAACACCACCACCGATGTGACACCAGAATAAGTGTCACAGGGCATTCCCAGACCTCACCTGAATGCCCTATAATTACAAAGTAATCAAGCAAACCCACCACACCACTCTAAATATGGCAACACGCGCTCGCATCGGCATTCAACTCTCAGATGACTCTATTCTTTCTGTTTATCATCATTGGGATGGTTATCCTTCTTGGTTGGGTAGGATTCTTGAAACGCACTACAATACGAAGGAGAAAGTATCCGCACTGATTGACGGTGGTAATATGTCATCTGCATATACTAACTGCGGTTGGAACAATGAAACCCGTCCTGAAAGTGGTCCAATGTATTATTCTGAGCGTGGTGAAACATTGGAAAGCAATGCACCTCGCCTTGATTCTTCCCTTGTAGAATACGCTGACAAAGATCGTGGAGAAGAGTATCACTATGTGTATCGTAAGGTTTGTGGTGAATATACTTGGGTTTGTATTGATATGAATGCGTTTGATTATAGAGAAGATCCTAAGATTGTTTCTATCCCAGCTGGTGCTCTCGCCTGCTGACAGTCGATATAGTGGCACACAAGGGCGCTGAAAGGCGTCTCTGTGCGCCTATAATAAGATCATTCACACGAAACCGATGACTAGCACCTTTTCTGACTTTGTTGCTCAACAAGACGCACGGAACACGATTCAACTTAATGTCACAAAGTATTCTTTGATGCTGTGTGATGCTCTCGTAGACAATTTCAAGTCTCGTAATCATGGTAAAATCGGTCGCCATGATGCTCCTGTGTATAAGTTTTACATCGAGTCTGGTCGTAAGTATCACAAAATCATTATGGAGACTGATAGTGGGTCACGCAGTGTCCACGCTTTCGTTGATAAAAAGACTGGTGAAGTTTACAAACCAGCATCATTCAAAGCACCTGCAAAGATTGTTCGCTACAATCTACTGCTGATCAAAGATCGTGAGTGGTTGTTAGAAAATGCAGACTGGGCAGGTGGTTATCTCTACGTTCGCTGAATTATGATGAACACCTTTCTCATTGCCATCGCCACAATACTCCTTATGGTGATGTTCCCCAGCATTACTAAGTTTCTCTGGATTCTTTTTATTGGAGGTAGTATTGCTATCGGATTATACAAACTGCTTAGTCAATGACAAGTAAAGAAAAACTGTTATTTGTATCATCGTTCATTTGGTTTCTACATTGGGCAACATGTCTAACATCAATCATTGTGGATACGGTTATTCTAAGAACCTCTGTGAGGATATTACCTCTTGGTTTCTAACTAATCATTTTCCAAGGCATCAGATTAACGTCACTGTTTTACATCGTGGATTGAAGCGTGAGGGTGCTTTAGGTTACTGTGACATCCTATCTGATGTGGAAAAAAATCTACATCGACCGCGCAACTTTCTGATTGAACTTGACACCTATATGGATGAGAGAACTTATTCATTAACCCTTTTTCACGAACTGACCCATATGGCACAGTGGATACGTGGTGTGCTGCGATCCCGTTATGGAAAATTGTGTTATTCACTCGAACCAGTGGATAATTACGCTTATGAGGATCAACCACACGAAATTGAGGCACGTAAAGAAGAGATAAGACTATATGAACGCTACTTAAATGAGAAACAAGTGGTGCCACCTGAAGAACCGTCACAGGGATGGTGCAATCGTCTGTGTGGTGCTGTATGATTACAAAGTAATCGACAGACAGCGATGACTCCCGAAGCGCAGTATCAGGCACTCTATGAGCAGATGTATAATCTGTGTGAAGAGCAGGGATGGGGCGATCCGTTCTCCTATGCTCGATCCCGTGAGATCCATATGGCAGGAGTCCTAGGGCATCGCATCGCTGATGATTACAGCGGTGCTGATGCTTTCGATCAGGATGGTGGTGCAGAGTATAAGTCAACTATTGCAAATACAATCAATGCGACGTATAATGGTATCAGTGTTCAAGATACTTGGGAGGAGCAAGAACGCTATTTGATTGAAGATAAGATTGGTAAGTATAAGAACCACTACTATGCACGTTATGAGGGTGGTAAGATTGCAGAAGTGTGGAAACTTGATTGTAATGACGTGCTAGCAATCATCCTCCCTAAAGCACAGAAACAATATCCTAAAAAGAAAGCAGGTAATGCTAAAGATCCCCGTATTGGTGTTACAATCTCTAAGAAAGAGATTTATGCTGTTGGCACTTGTATCCTAGGTTGAATATGGACTCTAAAGAACTTATGTACTCGTCAGGTAACAATGACGAGTGCTACACTCCCAATTATGGTGTTACTCCCATCCTGAAGTATATCCCAAAGGATGCAAAGGTTTGGTGTCCATTTGACAAGGCAGAGAGTGAGTTTGTGAAGCAAATCTCACAGACTCATAGTGTAGAATACTCTCATATTGATGAGGGTAAAGACTTCTTTACCTATGAACCATTTCACTGGGATGTTATGGTCTCCAATCCACCATTTACAAATAAGCGTAAGTTCTTTGAGAGAGCATTGTCATTCAACAAACCATTTGCGTTGATTATGACTAACACTTGGTTGAATGATTCTGCACCGAAGCAATTGTTCAAGGACAAGGATCTGCAACTGCTGATGTTTGACAAGCGAATGAAGTTCCACTCTCCCGATGGTAGAGCAAATGACAAGATTACGTTCAGTAGTAGTTACTATTGCTGGAACTTTCTACCACAGCAAATCATTATGGAAGAGTTGGATGTGCCAAAGAGCAAGCTGGCACAGAAGACGCGCAGCAATGCCGTCCTTCCGCTATAATTACAAGGTAATCAAGGGAGAGGAACCACTGAATTTCACAAAGCGCACCCTACTCACAAAGTCTGAAGTCCTGTCAATCCTGTCACGATGCAAGACCGGTAATCAAATGGTTTCAGCACTTGACAATCTTCGTTTCAACGGTTTCATCAAATGAAGAATACCACTGCAACTTACAACATCCGGATCGAATATCGTGACGGAACTGTAGAAGACTTCAACCGAACGATGCCCACCAAACCCACAACACACAAGGGTATTGTTGCACAGAACGACAGATTGGTTAGGTGGGTTGATAAGTACGTCGGTCGCCGTGATTGTAAGCGCCACACTGTAACTCCTCTTTTTTCCTGAACAATGACTAAAACACAACTCCTCAAAGTAATCAAGGAAACTTCTGCACCTCACGTACTCACCCGTGAGGAAAAGTTCCAAGTCTTTGCTAATGTCTGCGACAATATGTTAGCAGAGCATCGTATCACTCAAGAACAACACATTCGCTGGACCAATGTATTCTAATACCGTTCGTCGTGTTGGTTTCAATCAATTTACAACGATTCCCAACACTCATCAACCACGTTTCATTAAAGTCTTAGATCCTAAGACTCTCAAAGTTTCCATTATCTCCACCAAAAACTAATGCAAATCTCCTACGAAAAGCACGACGAACTGATCGAACTGATTGAAGATTCGATTGAACATTTCTGTGATGAGAATATGATCTCAGGTGAATTAGCATACACAATTGTGGAATGCCTTGCTCACGCCAAGATTGCTGAGATCGAAGGACGTGTGACACCTGATCAAACTGTCCACTGACCCACCACAGGACTCCACCAGTCCGCTATAATTACAGAGTAATCAAGGGAACACCACTCCAATGCAAGTCACCAACAGCGCCACCATCGTCGATTTCTTCCCTGAAGCATTTGTTGCCGATGCCGATGACATTAAGGGCATGATTGTCGCAGTCAAGAGGTTTCACAAGCGTGTTACTTTCCGTGCTAATGGTATGAAATCATATAGCGTGGTAACTGAGATCGATGCACGTAATGATTGGGAATCACGTATTGCTAAGGGTGGTGAGGTTACTGACTTCAA
>Ga0208157_1001354_pt1 | contig 11204 bp, 17 predicted proteins | sample 5_EtaG_FD_184077 | JGI IMG/M metagenome (GOLD analysis project Ga0208157, IMG submission 184077) | Marine viral communities from the Subarctic Pacific Ocean - 5_ETSP_OMZ_AT15132 metaG (SPAdes) (version 2) | ecosystem: Environmental > Aquatic > Marine > Oceanic | place: Pacific Ocean | collected...
TTGAACATTGTCAAGAACATCCATTTCTACAATAGTGAATCTATCCATAAGAGCCTTATCCATAACTCTTGTAGATGTATACTCATTACCAATGTTAGCGGTAGCAACGAAAGTCACACCCTCAGCAACATTGATAGTAGCTTGACCATCTTGTTCATCAAGTCTGAGATATCTCTGACCTTGGTCCAATACGGTCATCAGAATATTCCAAGCGTCTGGGTGAGCTCTTGACAACTCATCAAGAAGTATCACAGCGTTTGGTGTCTGAATAGCTTTAACGAATAGAGACTCTGAAAAATAAGTTCCTTTTGATTTCTCAAAGTGAACATTACCAATCAAGGTAGCTCTTGGGTCTTGTGTAGAACCCATATTAAAATAGAAGTCCGGTCTATCAAGTGCGTTGACCAATGACTTAGCAGCCATAGTCTTACCACACCCAGCAGGTCCGGTCATCAAAATGTTCTTACCACGAACGGCAGAACGGATTAAGTATTTCCACTTCAACTCGTTCATCATCAAACCTTGTGGTTTCAATGAATAAGATGAGTGGATAAAGTTTACAACTTCATCGTGTCCACTTGGAACATCAACTGAAGAAGTTGGAACAACTGGTCTAGTAGTTGCTTCATACATATCCATTGGGACAGCCCACCAATAATTCTTACCAGATTTATTGACTCTCTGTTCCAAAGCCATATTGTTATTGAAAGCTTTCTTACGAGCACCAGTTGTAATTTGGGAAGTATACTTCTGACCATTAGCGTCAAAAGCATTGTATCTGTTTCCAGACTTCTCAACCCTTACAACTATATTGTTCATAACATTTCCTTTCTTGTTATTTTTTGTTTCTATCATACTCTAATATATTTATAATAAATGACAATGTCAAGTATTATTTTCCTTTTTCTAAAAATAAATTGTTCATAGTTTTAGCTAATGATGATACTTTAGACACATCAACAAACTCAGCGTCTTTACCATACATAGTTTTAAAGTCGTCCATATTTCTACTTCTGTCATAATCATCATCACCAACAAAGTAAGACAATACTGAAATACCTTTTTTAGAGATTTCTTTAACTTGTCTTTTAGTGTGTTGTAGAGCTTCATCACCATAGTAATCAAAGTCCCCACTACCAAACATTGGCATTCCGTCTGAGAAGTTTAAGAAATAACTATCACGATTAGAAGCACTTGGAACGAAGTCGTTCATAATGGCCTCATAACATAATCCCTCTGGTGTAGTTCCACCTGGATAAAGATTAGGCCATAGTGTTTCAATCTTTCTAAACTTATCAACTCTTGAATCATATCCAATAGCAACCATTGGTTGACCACTATATCTCTGACCAGAGTGATGTGTAGTTCTGAAACTAACTACAACATCTAATCCACTAATCATTGAAGCTGCTTTACAAATAGCAACCACAGCGGTCATAGTATTTCTCCATTTATCTCCACCCATAGAACCACTAGCGTCAACTGAGATGTGCATAACAGCGTCATTGTATTGTTCTACGAAAGTAGTTTGGAAAACTTTTGAATTACCAAACCCTAACTCAGCGATAAGTCTTTTGTCAATACGACCAGAATCTAATCTTGAATTTTTTAGTGTTCTTGATTCAGAACGAACTTGTAATTTTCTACCTAATTGAGTTCCAAGTTTTTTACCATTGGTAATTGAGTCTGATGTTCTGCTACCATAATAGGAATATCTTTTAGCGAACAAACTTGGAAACATATTATCATCAATCATTTGTTGAGTAATTTTTTTAACGAACAATACTTGGGTTGTCCCAGTAAAGTCTTTATTATTACTTCTCCAGTTAGTTTGTTGAACATCACTACCAACATTAACTTGTGAAACACCAGATTCTTCCATTGTTTGAACAATACGAGAATCTTTCTTGGTCAATCTACCGACTTTCTTTTGGTCGCCAGACATAAAATCTTTTTGTCTTTTCAAAGCATTGGTCAATGTCTTTGCTTGATTAGGTGTTAAGTTAGGAAACTTGTTATCAGTCTGTGGAACTTTAGGTAAATCTAAATCTCGTTTAACTTGTGTCCAATCAGTTTCCTTAATCTTGTCCATAATTTCTTTGTATCCATTGTAGTCGCCGTGAGCCATTTTGTCGGCTGCTTCATTTAACATATCTTGTTTGGATTGACCTTGTCCACTTTGACCTTGACCACCATTACCGCCTTCACCGACTTGTTCTCCGTCAGTATCAGTCATTGGTGTTAAGTTATTGTAAACCATTTGTAATGAATCACAAGCGACATTGAACGCTCCGTTCATATCAGTAAGGTGTTTTACTGAACTAAAAATTCTTCTGTATATTCTTCTCAAATCAGGCAAAGCATCTAAGTCAGATTCTTTGTTAGTGAAGTTGATAATACGATTCATATAATTTTCTAATGTCAAGTCATTACCGAAAGTATTGTTCTTCAAAGCTCTTGTGATAGCTGGTGAGTGGAAATACTTGTTATACATAGCGTGGTAATAACCTTTATAACCAGGCGAAGAAGTAAAGACATAATAGTCAATTCGTCTGTCCTCAACATAGTTTAACATATTTTTAAGATGACCTACAACTTGATTCTTAGTAAATCCTAAGTCCTCACCCACCATAACTATTTCGTGTGGTGTGTTTTGTCTTAGTTGTCTAAGGAAGTTAAAGTCAGATAATAAAATGTGTGAGCCTTCGTGTAAGGCAAGACCAACAACGTGGTCAAAATTCTTTTCATCAATCTTAGAACCAATCGTTACGGTTTTTCCGTCTGTATAAGAATCTCCGTTCTGTTGATAACGGACCTTGATGTCAGAACGATTAGTTACGATGTTGACAAAGTTTGCAATAGCCCTACGATAACCGGCTAATGCGATGTGGTCTACTTTTGGTTTGACGAAGTCATCATCAACAACTCCATTGTTGACTTGAATATCGTTCCAAAAGTTAGTATAATTATTGTTCATCATATTGCAAGTTATAAATAATAAATGACAAAGTCAAGTATTATTTTATTTTTTTCCTAATTTTATTATACACGGAATACAAAGTACAGGATAAAAGATAGTCCCAACAAAATCCGTAGTATTACAATTTTTACAATTCATACCTAATGCTACGAATAATAAATGACAATGTCAAGCTTTTTCTTTATCTTTTGTAAAACCCATTACTTCCATTGCTTTGATTATACCCTCAATGATTTGTCCGGCATTGTTTGGCATAATACTAATACCTTTGGTCGTAGGTTTCCACTCTTGCGTTTTTCTATCTTGATAATAGATTCGAACATCAATGAAACGATAGCCTTCGTATTCCTTTTCAGAAATACGATAGACTTCGTTTGAGTTCTTTTTGATTTGTGTTATTATGTTTTCTTTATTCATTAAATCTCTTCACCATATAAAGAAAATTTCTTTATAGGTTCTGGTTTTACTTTTCCGTCTTCAATGTGAACTTCACCTGCTTTGGCATCCATATAGAATTCCCCACAACCAGTTGAAACAAAGATAGCATTCAGACATTCAGTTAATGATGAATATATCTTTTCTTTATCATCATCAATGATTGCCCACCTATCACCAGGTGGAACCCTTGTTGCTTTTAGTTCTTTCATCTTATCCCTTTAATACTGATTTATCTTCTTCTGCCATAAAGTATTTATTCAACACTTTTAATTTACCATTAGCTGATTCTAACATACCAATATACTTATCTACCTCAGCAAGTAGGTCTGGATGTTCTCCGATACCAACTGCATTATTGAAATAAATATGTAGAGTTGCTAATGCTTCTTCTATCTGTGCTTCATATTTCTTTTTAGCTGCGTTTACTAAATTATTATTTACTACCATTTTCACTCTCTTTCTCCTATACTATTTTTTTATAGTTTACTTTACCTTTACCTTTTAACACTACTTCTGAGTTTGTCTTTTTTCTATGACACTTCTTACATAGTGTTTGTAAATTTTCTAATTTATAATAAGACCAATCTAAGTCCTCTTCTAATACTCCCTTTTGTTCTACCAATGGTTTAATGTGGTCTGCTTGCCACCCCATACTGAACTTACCACAATGATTACAAAGTCCTTTATCTCGGTTCCACAATTGTGCTCGTTGTTCTCCGGAACTATATATTAATAAATATTCAGTTGCACAATCTTCGTGCCAAGTTTTTCTCATATTAATAGTTCCGTCTTCTTTTAGTATTGTATTCCCACACCAACGACAACAACCTTTAGTTCTTGAGTAATAACTATCTGGCTTTGGTGGGTGTCTAAAATTTCCGTCCCACTTTTCTTTTTTCTTTTCTCCGAATGTTTTCTTGTGTCGTGAACTCCACCTACTTAACGGCACATAAACTCCTTTTTCATTTCTCTGTATTGTTCGTTCTCTCTTGCTCGTTTCCAATAGTCTTGGAATATATTTGAACTACGAAAGAACCTTTCTACTGAATGGTCTTTTGGAAGTATCTCCCACTTACCATTTTCTCTTGTCCACTTTTTACCTGAACTATGATTCCAATATCTTCTGGCTCTCGTGAACCCCATATGTAAATACTTCTTTGCCATATCAGCTCCTACAAAATCTCCTTGTTCTAAATAATCCAAGAACATAGAATAGATTGTTTGAGCAGATACTCTTGCTTCGTCTGGTGTTTTAAATCTCCAATGTATATGAAGTTCTGATTTGTATGGTTGACAAACCAATACACCTTGTTGTCCTCTACCTACTTTATATAGGTGTGGGTTTTCCCTATAATCAATATCGGGTTTCCAATGATATTCGTTGGACTTGAATCCAACATAACTTGGTTTATCCATTATGGTCGTCCCACTTAATTATAGATACAATAAAAAATGCTATACCAAATACAATTAATGCTTTAATCATCTAAACTTATCCCAATCAAATATTAAAACATATAGTGCTATCAAACATATGAAACCAACAATCGCTCCCAATATTATTTGTATAGCTGTAAATAAATAACTTAACATCTATCTCCTCTTTTTATATCGTTGTAATGATTTCTTTGGAACTGGTCCTAAGTGTGTTTGTGGTTTAGTTCCAAACTTTGTATGTCTTCCTTTACCTTGACGAGTTTTCTTTGCCCCGTTGGTGTGTCCTGTGTTAGCTAACATAGCCATTAAAATACCTCTTTCTTGTTTTTCTATCCATCATATGAATAGTCGTTAATACATTTACTAATTGATTTTTAGTCGTCATAGTAATTCTGTTTTTGTTAAATAATTGTTTTAGATAATTCAATGTTACAACATAACCCTTTTTCTTATAAGTATCAATCGTAGGTTTGAAACTATCATTAAAGTTTACTTGATTAGTATAAAGTTTTTGTCGTCTTATTGTTTTAGGTTTTGGTTGTGGTTTAGGTTCTGGCATTGTCCACTCTTTTAGATTAGTAGGTGCGGACATCTTACCACCAACCTTGACTGCTCGTCTATCTAATCTATCTAAATTCTTTTTAGTTTCTGATGATACTGGTTGAACATAAGCACCAGTCTTGTGTGGATATACGACATGCGCTGAATAAGGTTCTACTGACGAACAACTTACACACTCACGATAACCAAGATGAACTCTCTCATCTGGCATAGTAGTATCACACTTAATACACTTTTCTATCATACTAGTCTTGATAGTATAACGAGTTGTAATGTAATTGTAATAAGTGCGAATAGTGTTCTGATGAACTCCATTAAGTGATTATGTCTATCAAAGAATCTTTCAATCTTATACCATACTGATTTTTGATATTTTTTATTACTCATTATTTTCTCCATTTTCCTCAATATACAAAATTTATTTATCAATGTCAAGTTTTTTTTTTGAGGCGAGTATAGGAATCGAACCTATCCGAAATGGATTTGCAATCCACCGCATTACCACTCTGCCAACTCGCCGTTATTTTAGAATAACTGCTACGATATCTCTTTCAGCTACGATGTAATAATCTTCTTCATCATACTGAACTTCTGTTGCACTAAATTTAGTGTAGATGATTGTATCTCCCTCTTTCAAAGGAATAGGCATCCACTCACCAGTAGTCATATTTCTTGAACCACGACCAACCGACACTACGATACCTTGTGCAGTTTGTCCTTGTTCGGCTGCTGTGTCTGGTAAAAATATACCACTCTCAGTTTTTTCTTGTCGTTCTGGTTTCTTAACCACAACTCTTGCGTCAAAAGGTTTTAACATTTGTTTCTCCTATTATTGTTTGTTGTACTGGTGGAAGGACTCGAACCTACAACCAAGGGCTTAAAAGGCCCCTGCTCTACCATTGAGCTACACCAGCTCTCGTGACCCTACGGGGATTCGAACCCCGATTGCCGCCGTGAAAGGGCGAAGTCCTAACCATTAGACGATAGGGCCGAATCATTATCTTGATTTATATACTAAATACATAACACCAGCAAGTGTTAGTAAATGAACTAATAACATTAAATTCATATAACCTCCATTTTATTAAACATAGTGGAGCATACAGGAATCGAACCTGCGACCTACGCAGTGCAAGTGCGTCGCTCTCCCAACTGAGCTAATGCCCCGAGCTTGTGGAGAGATTTGAACTCCCGACATTCTCATTACAAATGAGATGCTCTACCAACTGAGCTACACAAGCGAATACTAATCGTATGTCCTTTCTCATACACTTTAGGTATCGATTTTAAACATACGAAATAAAAACCTAAATGTCAAGCTTTTTTTTATTCTTCGTTTTCCTCACAACAATCTTCACCACAACAATCTTTATCGTCTAATATCTCCCAAGTAAATGGTAAACGATTTCTCTGATACTGAACCATTGACCAAGCCAAGTCATCAGTCTTTAATGTGGTTACTTCTTTATTACCACTTTCGTGATAAGTTATCTCTACTAAGTATTCTTTCTTTTCCATTATTCATCTTCCTCTAATACTGCTCTTCCTACCATATGTTCCCAATCTCTATCTTCACGAACTTGATTGTTTACTTCCTCTACTGATTCTAACAATCCATATGTATCGAACTGATTAATAATAGCTGATAAATCTTTTGGAAAACAATGTCCACCAAAACCAAAGTCTCCGTCTGGTCCTGGAACTGCCCAATGTGATTTACCTAACCTCTCATCATAAATAGCATATTCTACAACTTTATCATAGTCGATACCTATTTGTTCACATATATTATACATCTCATTTGCAAACGATACTTTAGTTGCTAAGAATGTATTGGTGAAATACTTTACCATTTCTGCGTGTTTATCACCAGTCTTAACAATCACTGCTTTTGGAAACACCTTAGAATATATTTGTCTAAGTTTGTTTGTTCCTTTACGACTACCACCCAATATAATTCTGTTCTGATTCTTAAAATCATCTAAGAAGTTTTCTTCCGTTAAGAACTCTGGATTGAATATCACGGTAACATTTGAAAACTCGTGATTAAACTTATCAGTAGTTCCTGGTGGTACGGTAGATTTAATTACTACGATATGGTCATTTGCTGTTTCATTAATCTCACGGATTACTTCTTCTACTATTCCCGTATAACAAGTTCCGTCTTTTCTCATTGGTGTTGGAACACATACGAATATAACTTTCGTTTCTTCAACCAAATCAGATATCTTACTATGTGTTGACTTTGCTAAATCAAACTTATCGTATGTCAATACTTTGTAGTGGTCTTGGAAACCAAGTTTAATTGCAGTTCCAACATAACCTTGTCCTATTACTCCTATTGTCATTAGAATACTTTCACTCCATATTTCTTTGTAAATGCTTTTGCCTGTTTCTCATCATTTACAATCGGTTGTCCTTTAATGTTTAGACTTGTGTTCAATACCATTGGACAACCAGTCTTTTTGTAGAACTCCTTGATTAGTCTATAATAACCAGGATTATCTTTCTTACTCACGGTTTGAACTCGTGATGTATTATCGATATGACAAATAGCAGGATACTTATCTGGATACTTACAAGGTGCTACATGCTGCATAAATTGAGACTTCCTTGTAGGCATATCGAATATCTCGTTAGCGTGTTCTTCCAATACACTTGGTGCAAATGGTCTGAACTTCTGTCTATTCTTAATCTCGTTCATCTTGTCTTTGATGTCTTTACCTCGTGGGTCTGCTAATAGACTACGATTACCTAATGCTCTTGGACCATACTCGGCTCTACCATTAGCAACACCAACTAAATTACCTTTTAGTAATTCATCTAATACTTCATCAATCGGATAATCTCCTTTGATATCATAACCAAGGAAAGCTCCGTTTTCCATAAAGTCTAAATGAACACCACCAACATAAGCGGCACAACCTAATGATGAACCACAATCTCCTGGATTAGGTAGTATCCATAGTTTTGGATAGTCTTGAACTACTAATGAATTGGCAACACAATTAAGTGCTACACCACCACTATAACAAACATTAGTGGTTTCAGGAACTAAGTCTGGTAGTTTGTTGAATATCTTTAATATCTCTTCTTCACATATCACTTGAACATTATGTGCGATATCAAACTTCCATTGTTCAGAACCATCATCTGGCATTACAACACTATCCCAATCTAAACAACCTCTATGTAGATTCTTCTTAAATCTAATATCATCTCCGTCTTTGAAGAAGTAGTCCCTGATTTCTCGTTGTAGTTCTTTGTTCTCTTTACCCCAAGCTGCCATACCCATTAAGATATATTCGTCCTCTTGTGGTTTTAGTCCAAGTCGTTGTGTCATAGCACTATACCATAGACCTAATGAATTAGGATAAGTTTGTGACCACCTCTTTTCCAACTTGCTTCCGTGTGCATACCAAACACTAATGGTATCGAATTCTCCAATAGCATCAATACATACAACGGCACTTTCAGTATACGGACTGGTGAAGTAGGTAGAACTAGCATGTGATAAGTGGTGGTCAACATATTCGTCAATTGTATATCTTCCTTTACCCAATACCGAATCTAAATGGTATTGTGGCATATTCTTACGACTCAATACTTCTCGGTATTGTCCAGCCATAAATTGTCTTAATTTTTTAGTGTATGGATTTTCAAAGTAAACAACCTTGTCTGGTGTTCCGTATTGTTCCATATCCTCAAACATTTCTTTATTTAAATTACTATCGTTCTTAATACCACTATATCGTTCACTATGTGCAGCAAACAATATTTTACCTTTGTCTGAATCTATCAAACAAATACCTGCGTCGTGGTTAAGTGCGTTTATTCCTAAGATTTTCATTTCTACTCCTTAATGATTAATATCTCGTGTGATTTCTTTGGGTCATTGTTTTGTTTATTCTTACCGATACGGGTCTCTCCTTGACCATAAGAGTATGCCCACTCGGGTGTTTTAAATTTAAAATCTTTATAGTTCTCTCTTACCCACTCACAATCATTATAACTTAATATAAACTTTCCTTTATGTGAGTGTAGTAAATCTCTTAGTTTGTCGTGGTCGAAGTGTATGTGATGTATAGCCCAATTACTATTAGGGTAGATTGCTTTGAACATCTTGTTGTCGTCATCTCCCTCTTTCTTTTCCATATAGTATGGTGGGTCGCAATATAAGAAGTCATTTGGATAACTTGGTATTACCTCGTCAAATGACTTACACTCAACTGACATATTTGGAACTTTGAAATCCCTTACTCGTTCTATACTATTCTGATACAATGATTCTTTCTTTAAATAGATAGAACTAAACCAACCAAGAAACATAGGTCCATAACTTAGATTATGATTGAACCAATAATATGCAGCTCCTAACTCATCATCTAATGGTTTAGACTTTCTATCGTAATGGTCGGTCTTCCAATTTTTAAATAACTCCTGGACCTTATCCCAATGTAGTAGTATGTCTTTGACTTCATCATACTGCTCTTTACTTGGTTCCAGTCCTTTCAGTATATCATACAATCCTTTCGGATTATCTAACTGATGTTTCCAGTAATTAACTAGAATACTAAATACATCAAAACCTTTGATTTCTATTCCCATTTCGTATGCCCACCTTGTCTCCAAAGAACCACCGCCCATAAATGGACTGATGATTCTTTTAGGTCTTGGCCAAAATGGAATATAAGAACTTATGAAATCATACGCTCTTGATTTACCACCTGCGTATCTGATTGGTGTTCTCATTATAACTTATAGAAATCGTCCTCAGTATAGTTGTTGGTAAATGAACCTTCTCCGTGAACTGCCTCGGCACCCTCGGTAGTGTGATAGTTCTTAACTACTGCTCCTGGTATGTCGGTAAAGTCGTGGATATTCTTTTTACCCTTAACACCGAAGTTCGGTGGTAATTCAATAAATCTGTGTTTAACTTGTTTTACTGATTGAGTGTCCTCACACTTTCGTCTGAAGTTCTCTGGGATTTGATGTGAATGTTTTTTGTATCTTGGCATATAACCTACTCCTTATGTTGTCCGTATTGTTAGAGCGGTTATCAAGTATGAACTTGAACCTATTGACTGGTAGTCAATCGAACTACATTATTCTATAACCGCAATAATAAGTATAATGTAATAATCCAAAAATGTAATTTTTTTTTCGTGGGGGGTCAGACGACAAAGTTAAAGCAAAGTTTAACCGCTATTCAACATTAAGTTTATTCTTTTCCTTGTCGGTAAAGTTCTGAAAATACTTAGTCTTGATTAGGTCTTTATGTGATTTACCTAATTGTTTAGTCGGGGCAACATTAATCAAGAAGTAAGGAGCACCACTTCTGGTCTTGACACCAGCAACCTCAAAGTCCTCATAAGGACTGAATATCATACATTTTAAATATTCGGTATGTGGGTTCTTACGCAGTAAGTCGGTGATTTGTCGTTGTATGTCTTTTCGGGAAACCTCAGAATAATCAATGGTATGGGTATTAGGACAAACAACTAAAGCGCTGTTCTTACTACTCAATAAGAAACTCTCCATAATGTCCATAAAGGAATTATCGTGCGGATACCATATATCGATATATAAGTTATCATCACGCATCTCTTTGTCGAGAAAAGGACATACTGGCATATTACCGAACTCAGACTTAGGTATAGTAAGCCAATGTAGGTATTGTGCCACTTTGTCTATTATGAGGTTGCGTGGTTCTTTATTCATTGTTCATACCTACGGCTTTCCACACCACTACACTACATACGATTACATACGCTAATATCCCTATAAT
>Ga0208157_1001359_pt1 | contig 11182 bp, 21 predicted proteins | sample 5_EtaG_FD_184077 | JGI IMG/M metagenome (GOLD analysis project Ga0208157, IMG submission 184077) | Marine viral communities from the Subarctic Pacific Ocean - 5_ETSP_OMZ_AT15132 metaG (SPAdes) (version 2) | ecosystem: Environmental > Aquatic > Marine > Oceanic | place: Pacific Ocean | collected...
ACAAGCCAAAGAAGTTGCAACAAAGGAAGCAACAGGCAGGATTTGGAAATCTTCTGAAATTGCCCGACTCAAGCCGTGGGAGTTTGAAAAGCTAGAAGCTGAACTCGACCAAGCACGGAATGAAGGGCGAATCGACTTAAACTCTTAAACCTCAAAAAGAAGGGATCGAACTATGGCTTTCGGTACTGCTGCGGGTTATGGAAACCTGCCTTCCGGTAATTTTGCACCGGAAATTTTTAGCCAAAAAGTTCTCAAGTTCTTTCGTCGCGCTTCGGTTGTCGAAGATATTACGAATACCGACTATGCTGGCGAAATTGAAAACTTTGGCGATACGGTTCGTATCATTAAAGAACCTACCGTAACAGTTGCCTCGTACACGCGTGGCTCTGTAGTGAACCCACAAGACTTGGCTGACGATCAGATCACAATGACCGTTGACCAAGCCAATGCGTTCGCATTCAAAATCGATGACATTGAAGAGCGTCATTCGCACGTAAACTTTGAAGCACTTGCCACCTCTTCAGGTGCATTTGCTCTGAAGCGTAAGTACGACAAGACTGTTCTTCAGGCTATGTCTGACGGTGCTGGTATTGCAGCTTCTGCTGTAACTGGTACAACTCTGACCACGACTGCTGCTGCTGGTACTATCGGTACTGCAAACGCACCAATCAACATTGAGACAGACGATGCTGGTATCAACCTGATGCTTGCAATGGCTCGTCTCCTTGACGATGAGTCTGTGCCAGAAGAAAACCGCTGGTTTGTTGCACCACCAATCTTCTATGAGAAGGTGTTCCAAGCTGGTAACAAGATCGCTGAAGTGCAGGTAACTGGTGATGCCACTTCCCCGCTTCGTAACGGTCTGGCAACTGTCGGCACTCTTGCTGGCTTCCGTTGCTACAAGTCAACTGCCTTGAATAGCACAGGCGGCACTGACCAAGTGACTTTGACTGACGCATCTGCAACTCTCGCAACCGACGGTTCTGAGAACATTGTTCTTGCTGGTCACATGTCATCCACTTCTACTGCTTCGCACATTGCAAAGACAGAAGTGGTTCGTTCAACCGAATCGTTCTCCGACGTTATTCGTGGACTTCACGTTTTTGGGCAAAAAGTATTGCGCCAAGAAGCGATTGTTCGCGGCGTTGTAGACTTTGCATAAGGGAGGCTGACTAATGGCTACTATTGATAGAACTCCTAACGGTGGAACTGTTGGACATCCAGCAAACGTTGCTGTTCCTTACGTGATGACTTCCCAAGTCCATGACACCGCTGATGGTGGTACAGGGGGCGACGTTGTTCAGTTGATTGACGTTCCTGCTGATACCATGATTGTTGCTGGTGCTCTGGAAGTTTTGGAAGCACGTGGTAACGGACAGATCACTTTGGACGTTGGTTTCACTGGCGGTGATGTAGACTGTTTTGTTGACGGTTCTGCTTGCGCTGCTGGTTTCACACCATTCTTAGAAGCTGCAGTAGGTGCGTCTGGCTCTAATGCCCGTATCCTGACTTCTGCAGACACTATTGACGCTCTCATTCTTGATGGCGGCTCTAGCGGTGAATCTGCATTGCGTTTCCGCATTCACGTGGTTCTTGCGGATATTTCCAAGAACCCTGTAGAATCTGCTACAGTTTCTACTGGAACATAATATTATTGGGGGCAGGGCAGAATTTTGTTTTGCCCCCTTTACAACCCGGCGAAAATATGATATAAGCACTTTACACAGCCGGGAGATATACCATGTTATTACAGTTATTACCTGAACAAGAAGTAGACTACTGCATAGAAAACTGGGGTGCCAAAGAAGATGGCGCAAAGACACAGCCCAGATCAGACAGCGAAGAATTAAAAAAGAATACAGAGTCGCCTGACATGACACCCGAAGTAAGGCAACTCGTATCAACAAGAATATACAACAACCCTTACATAGACTCAGTAGTTTGTCCAAATAAAGTATCGGTAAACTTTTACAATGAGTATGAAGAGGGTGGCTTCTACAAAAAGCATATAGATACGTTTCGTGCAGCACCTAGAAGCAACAATGTTTACTTTGACTATGGGTTTTCATTAGGTCTTAGTGACGATTACGAGGGCGGGGAGTTTGTTCTAAACAACGATGTAGGTGAAATAAGCTACACAATCGGAAAAGGACAATTGCTCATATTCCCAATCATATACCCTCACGGTGTAAAGCCCATAACAAAAGGTTCGCGTAAAGCAATTATAGGTTGGATGTCAAGCAACGTTTCTTATGAACAAAGCTACATACTGAAAAACTTGTTTGAAATAAACGCAAGCTTTTTGAAAGAAGAAAATCCGATGGCTCTCAAGTCAACGTTGGTACAGAATTATTTAGCTAAACACTGGGGTAAGTAATGGCACCTAGAAAAAAAGCTACACCAAAAAAGAAAAGCTCTGGAAGCCCAAAGCCAAAAAACCCTGCACTATACGCACGAGTAAAGGCAGAGGCCAAACGTAAGTTTGATGTGTACCCAAGCGCATATGCAAATGCTTGGCTGGTTAGAACCTACAAGAAGCGTGGCGGGACGTATGCCTGATGGCTAAACCAAAAGGCGGCTTAACGAAATGGTTCAAGGAAGACTGGCGGGACGTAAAGACTGGCAAGAAGTGCGGTCGCTCTGGTAAAGATAAAAAGAAACGTCCCTACCCAGCTTGTAGACCTGCTAAAGTTGCCAAGCGCATAAGTAAAAAAGAAGCAGCCAAGAAGACGGGACCACGAGCAGTAAAATGGTCCGTTACTGCTTCGGGTAGAAAACGAACTACAAAGAGAAGAAAGAAAGCCTGATGAATAAATCTGTACCACCACCAAAAGGATTTCACTGGATGAGAGCAGGTAAAGGCTACAAACTTATGAAGGGTGACTACAAGCCTCATAAGGGAGCAGTTAGAAACGCATCCTTTGAGGTTCAAAAAGTTCACACACCAGCCCAGAAGAAGAAGTAATGGCACGTAAAGCTGGTAAAATGCCAGCCCGTAACAAGAAGAACTTTCGTTCTACCAAGTCTGGTGCGGGAATGACTAAGGCTGGCGTTGCTGCTTATCGAAGAAAGAATCCCGGCAGCAAATTAAAGACTGCTGTAACAGGCAAAGTAAAGCCGGGAAGCAAAGCAGCTAAACGACGCAAATCATTTTGTGCACGTTCTGCTGGGCAAATGAAGAAGTTCCCAAAAGCAGCGAAGAATCCTAACAGCCGCTTGCGTCAAGCAAGGAGACGATGGAAATGCTAAACCTACTTGTTGGCCCAATAGCAGACCTAGCTGGGACTTGGTTAAACGGTAAGGTCGAAGAGAAGAAAGCCCAAGCAAAGACACGGGTAGCCAAAGCAGAAGCAGAGGCTGTCGTTATGCAAAAGAAAGCTACGGGTGAAATAGACTGGGACTTGAAGATGGCTGATGCTTCAGCGTCCAGTTGGAAAGACGAGTGGCTTGTAATTTTATTCAGCATACCTTTAATCTTAGCCTTCATTCCGGGAATGGAAGATATTGTATCTCGTGGATTTCAACAATTGGAGCAAATGCCTCAATGGTACCAGTACAGCTTGGGCACGATTGTTGCTGCAAGCTTTGGAACACGAGCGGCAACAAAATTTTTCGGAAAGAAATAAGGAGAAAACCAATGGCACCACGCCGAAGAATGCCTCGTCCACCTAGACCCCAAGATGTTGGAAGTGGAGGAAGACGTCCCCCCCGCCGTATTCCACGTCCACCTAAACCATCAGACACTGGTGGTGGTATGAGGCGACCAAGACGTCCACGTCCACCTAAACCATCAGATACTGGTGGTAGGAGGCCACCAAGACGTCCTACACGTCCAACGGGTCCAAGTCGTCCACCACGTCCACCACGTCGTATAAGACGTGCTATACGTAGACGCAGGTAAATGCGTCAGTGGTTAAAAGCCGTAATTGAATACAATGCTATTGCTCGTCTCACCATGATTGCGAGTATAGCAATGTCTTGGCGATGCGCTGAATGGTTTATGAATATTCCTGACCCTACCATGCAACAAAGTGCGTTTGTTTCAGTTATCATGGGTGTGATGACTGGTATATTCGGTATCTGGATGGGTCAGGAAAACAGGAGCAAAAAGAGCGACTAATGACAGCTATAATTTGGGCACTAGTATTAACAGCGTGTACTCCTAGCGGAGAATGCTACAACCAAACAATTCAATGGTTTGATGGTGAGCCAGAGTGTTTGGAAATAAAAGCAATACACGAAAGTATACCCTCTGATGCTTCTTGGAAAACTGTTGACTATACTTGCAAGATAATAGGAGCCGTTGGTATATGACTGAGGAAAGAGGCAAAGCAGGATTTCGTGTAAGGGCTAATACACGAGGTTCTAGCAAGAACATAAATACTGGAGATTCTTATGTTCCTAAAGTTAAAGTAAAAACAAAAGGTAGAGCAGCAGAGGGTGAAGGAACTATTGACTTGGGAAGAATTAGTTTAACTGGGGGGGGTGTCTACGATGAAAGCAATACCTCTGTATCCTTTCCCGGAAACAAAGTCGGCCTTAGTGATGAAATGAATAATTTTATATACAAGAAATTATCTGCAGGTTTAGGATACAAATTACCTAACGATTTAAAAATAAGTGGGTTTGTTGATCGTGAAAAAATGACAGGACAAAAAGGTAAAAACGCTAAGACTGTTCAATTATCTGGTAATCTTAAAGGAAGCAATTTTGTAGGCTCTTTGACAAGGCTATCAGACGGGGAGACAGTAGGCAGATTTAATTTACGAATACCCTTTGCTTTTGGGGGTAAAATAAAACCTCGTGGTAGGAAGGCAACATATTAATGAAATACAACTCGTCTCACTTCTTAGATAAACTAATCGAACATGAAGGCATGGTTCTTACTGTGTACAAAGATAGTTTGGGCATTGAGACTATAGGTATTGGTCGAAATCTAAAAGATCGTGGTATTAGCAAAGAAGAACTAGATCACCTTGACATACCCAGTATGGATACTGTATATGAACATGGTATTACAGAAGCTGATGCTCGTTACCTTGCCATGAATGACATGGCTATAGTCGAACGGGAGTTGGTCGCTGTTCACAAATGTGTTGAAGACCTAGATGCAGTTAGGCAGTTGATCCTTATGGATATGGCCTTTAATATGGGAGTGCCCCGTTTGTGCAAATTTAAGAACATGTGGTCTGCAATACATGAACAGAAATTTGATATCGCAAGTTTGGAGATGATGGATTCGCGTTGGGCACGGCAGGTAGGACGACGAGCACGTATACTTTCAGACGCTATGAAGTCAGGAGAATTTTAATGAGTAATTTGGAAATTATAAATTACCTAAAACCAAAAAAGATGGGGTCAGGGGCTAGAACAGTTGTGGGGAAAAGCCCAACAGAAACCAATATTCGCAGTAAAAATTATGGTAAATATAGATCTCGTAAGGCTGCTGATAGCGTGGAGAAAAACTTCCTTGAAAAAGGTATTGAAATAGTAAAAAGGTTAGTAGATTGAAAGTAGCTATGTTCTGCATCATCCTTACTGCTGAACCATCAGTATGGGAGATGGATGCCAAAGTTGTTTCAATGCACGATGCCATGTCAGCCTGTCACATGGCTCTAACTGAGCACGGTTTTGAAAAACCAAATGATAAATGCTTTTGTGTAGTAGCTGATGCCAACGAGAGTCAATGAAAACACGGAAGTTGCGTTACCATTACGTAACATAATAAGCATGGTAGCTGCAGCGTCTGTGGCAACATGGGCGTACTTTGGTATTATCGAACGCTTGAATCAGATAGAAACTAACATCACCATGATGGAGTCTGATTTAGCACAGAATACAGAGTTCCGTATAAAGTGGCCTCGTGGCGACATGGGTAGCTTGCCAGCCGACAGTGAGCAATATATGCTAATAGAGCATCTTGCGGGTGAATTAGAAAAATTGCAAACCGATATAGAAAGTGGCAAAGCTCCCTACGACCAACAACAAAAACTAACGCTAGAGTTTTACGAGAAGCGTATTACGAACCTAGAAGAGAATATAGAAAAACTGAGAAACGGCGATGGTTGAACTTACCTTTGTATTGTTGTTAGTAATGGGTGGGGAAAAAGTAGAGTATACACCATACCAGTCTTTATCCGAATGCCTGTCAGTGCGGCGTAAAATAAAACGTAATGTAGGCCCAACCAACAACTTTGACCAAAAGTGGTCATGCAAAGAACTAAAAGTAAAAGTAAAAGATGGTGAGATATTGGAGATCGTAGAGTAACCTATGCCCCCACGTAACCATAGAGACTGGATAAAGAAACCTAAAGTAGAGCACATAAACTCTCTTATATATTCTGATCGTAGTTTATATGAACAAGAACAAGAAAACATATTTTCTAAAGTATGGGTTCCTATGTGTCACATCAGTGAGATGCGAAACAAGGGTGATTATAGGACTACACGAATTGCAGACAAAAGAGTTATTGCAATTAACATAGACGGTAAGAATGTTCAGGCTTATTATAATACTAACGATATTGACCATCGTAAACCTGCTGGAAATATTACCTATGATTTTGCTACCGTAGAAAAACCTCTGCATAGTGAGGTCAAGCATGGTGGCATGGTCTGGGTTACATTAGACCCCAATCCAACTCAAAGCGTAGACGAATGGACAGCAGGTGCGTTTGATTGCATAGCTGATGCAATAGATGCAGAAGAAATGGAAGTGTTTCACTACCATAAGGCCGTAATAAATACAAACTACAAACTGTGGCACGATACTAACAGCGAGTTCTACCACGATTTCATGCACTACTTCAATCGGGTGTCAGGGTTCAATGATGAGTATTTTGCTAGAAAGAACATACCATTTGATAATGGACATGTTAATGTCAGCAGCTTCACAGTCAACTACGAAGAGTACGATGGCTTTGAGGATAGAGGAGAGCTTAGTTTCCCTAATCTCCCACCCAATCAATGGTACATGGTGGACTTATTCCCCGGATTTAATTTTAATTTGCGGGGTAGTGCTTATAGAAGCGATAGCGTTACACCTCTTGGGCCAAACAAGGTTCTTATTGAGTTTCGTGGGTATGGTCTTAAAAAAGACACACCTCAAGAACGTGCCACTCGTATCAAACATCACAACTCTATATGGGGACCGTTTGGCAGGAACTTACATGAAGACCTTATCGGCGTAGCTGGTCAGGGCACGACAATGCGTGAGGGAACCGAACCCCGTAATATTCTACACGGACGACACGAGAACGGCACCATCCATGATGAAGTAGGCATGCGCCACTACTATGATGAATGGTCTAAGTGGATGCAGGTGGATGCTAGTAACCCTGCACTGGCAGCATAATGAAAGAGTGGATAATGGTCATAAGTATGTGGGGGAGTGATGGTGTTACAGATCACTATATAGGACAACTTGCCTTACAAGAACCTATGACTGAAAAACAATGTGAATATATGTTACAAGATGATAAATGGGCAGCTAGTTACAAAAATGACTACTACTCTATGCAAGTGCATTGTTATCCCAAAGACTGTGCAGGAAAAGATAAGTGCGAATAATTAACCAACCAATGAGGAACAGAGATGATTGCAGAAACCCTTGCGGGTATTGCTTTAGTAAAGAGTGCCGTAGACGGGATAAAATCTGCAATTGGAACAGCAAAAGATGTTGGTGAAATTGCGGGGCACATTGACAATCTTTTAACTGGTGAAAAACAAGTACAACAACAAAGGGCTAAGAAGTCTGGTGTTGGTGTAGGTGACCAGTTTGGTATCAAGTCTGTTGCACAAGAAATTATAGATGCACGACTTGCACAAGAACAAGTTCAAGAAATGCGAACTATGATAGATATGCGATTTGGTCCCGGCACGTGGCAAAGCATAGTTGATGAACGAGCACGACGCATACAACAAGCTAAAGAAGAAGAACGGAAAGCTAGAATACAAGCAAGACGTGAACACGAGGAAATGATAGAAGGACTAAAACAATCCGCGTTAATTAGTTTAATTATAGCAGTGGCGATAGGTTTGTTCTTTGCATTTATTGTGTTTCTCCCAAAATAACTTGACTAAACAAAGTTTTTAGATTATAATACTTTTAGAGGGAGAAATTATGAAACAGCTTGCAATAGATGCTTTAAAGCACAGATATGAAGGACAAAAGAAAAGTGCGGAATACGTTATTAAAAATTACTTCTTTCATCCGGCAGCTATCGGTGAACACCCTGACTTGCTTGCAGAAATTGATAAGGCTCTTAAAGATTGGGATGAAGCAAATGGTAAATTGGAAGCGTTGGAAAACTTTGAAGATGACAGGTATGAAACGTTGTTTGATTAAGTACATTGGTTGGGGTTTGCTGTACTGCGGTAGACCCTTTACTAGTATTGGAAACTGGTTTTGGAAAAAGCACAGACAAATACTCGATCTAAACGATCCACGCTAATAATAAAACATACGTCACGTGGAGTTATTTACCGTAAAGATAACTTAGTAAGAATTAAAGACTTACCGGGCGGCATAAAACGATTTAAGTTAAAAGGCAACAAACCAGATGGCTAGTACGTACCTACAATTAACGAATTTAGTTCTACGAGACATGAACGAAGTCGAACTAACTTCTGCTACGTTTGCTGCATCACGTGGTGTTCAAACTACTGTAAAAGATTATATAAACCGCGCAATATCTGATATTATTAATTCTGATTTGAATTGGCCTTTTACTCATGCAAAGGGTTCTGTAGATGTAATTGCAGGTAAGGCTCTTTACAGCCATGCTTCAATAGCAACCACGCTGAAGTATGTAGACTACGACAACATGTTCTTGCAACCAAAGAACTACATTACTAATGGGACATATGAAGTAAATGGCACTTCAAGCATAGCAGGGTGGACAACAGTAGGTGGCACACCCGCTGCAAGCACAAAATTTGGCAACACACTTTTGCTCACCAGTGCTGAAGCTACTCAAGAAATATCAGATTTAATAGTAGGTCGTTCGTATACAGTATTAACACAGACAAGTGGAGCCACCCTTACGCTTGAAATTGGAACGAGTGCAGGAGCAGCACAAACGAAGTCTAGTACACTCACTGTAACTAACGCTAACGAAGTTTTGCTTACTGAAACAACTTTTACAGCAACAGCAACAACACATTTTGTTAGTTTTACAGAGGCTGCAGGAAGTGCCGCATTTGTAAAGCTTGTAACGCTTAGTGAAAATCTAAATCCTGTACCCTTGAAGTATCTTTCATACGAAGAATACACAGAACGATTTAGAGAACGAGATTCCAAAGCAGATGTGGACAAGTTTGGTGATCCTCAATTCGTGTACACAACGTACAACGATGAAATTGGTCTGACCCCCATACCTGATACAAGCAACAGGACTCTTGAGTTTGATTATTACGTAACAAATACTGCTTTGTCTGCAGCAACAGACACAAGCATCATACCCACACGGTTTGAACCCGTAATAGTATCACGGGCGAAGTATTACACTTACATGTTCCGTTCTGATACACAGACGGCACAATTTGCATTAAAAGAATACGAAGATAACTTGAAGCGTATGCGAGTCGAGTTACTAAACAGAAAAGATTATATGAGAGCAGTGTAGTATGCCTGATTTAGAACTTCAGGGTGTATCCCCGTTATCATTCAACTGTGAGGGGGGTCTTGTGCTAAACAGGTCCACCTTCATTATGCAACCCGGTCAGGCACTTGAGTTGGAAAACTTTGAGCCAGATGTAGGTGGTGGATACAAACGGCTGTTGGGTTTTAGACCTCTTGTAAATCAAATTGTACCTGAAACAAACGTTTCATCAGAGGCTGTGCTTCTGTCAACCAAGTTTAATAACTTTGTATTAGCTGCTAGAGGAGAAAAAATATTTAGCTCCGCTTCGACAGAGTTATCAATAAAAATAGTATCCACTACAGCTATGACAGGAGCGGGAACTATTACAGTCGATAGCACATCAGGGTTTAGTGCTAGTGGCACAATTCAAATAAATTCGGAAATATTTACATACACTGGTAAATCTGCAGGTGCATTTACAGGCGTAACAAGGGCGACGGGTGGCACGACAGCAGCCAATCATGCGGTTACAGATGTAGTTTCAGAAACGTGGACAGCTAGAGATACAGGAAGAACCAACGCTGCACGATACAATTTTGAGAAATACAATTTTGATGGTAACGACAAAATAATAGTAGTTGATCAAACAAACAATCCAACAGTATTCAATGCGTCGTTAACAGCCACAGACATTTCACCAGCCAGTGGAACGGGTCAATCTACACAGTTGTTAGTTGCAGCAGCTTCTGGCACAGGCATGACAGGTGCTGGTACACTAACGGTAGTTGATACCTCTGCATTTAATAGTTCCGGTTCTTTGCTTATAGGGTCTGAAACATTCACATACACTGGTAAATCTGCTACTACATTTACAGGTGTTACACGAGCAACTTCTAGTAGTGTTGCGGCAGATCATGCTATAGGGGATATTGTATTAGACTTGTTTCCCCCAACAGTAGGCGGTGCAAAGTTTGTGGTGGCATTCAAAGAACATATGTTCTATGCTGGGATGTCAACTAATAAACAAGAAATTGTATTTAGTGTCCCGTTTGATGAAACAAATTTTTCCGCTGCTTCCGGTGCTGGTAGCATACGAGTTGATGACGAAATAACCGGATTAAAAGTTTTTAGAAGTGACTTATTTATATTTTGTAAAGACAGAATATTTAGGCTATCAGGATCTTCACAAGCAGACTTTGCAATAACTCCTGTAACAAGAAACATAGGCTGCATAAATGGCTTTAGTATTCTTGAATTTGCAGGTGACTTAGTATTCTTGGGTCCAGACGGACTTCGCACAGTTGCTGGTACTGCTCGTATTGGTGACGTTGAGTTGGGAACAATAAGCAGTAATGTACAACAATTATTTAGGGACAATCTTGATGATGCTAGTGCGTTTGTCTCTTTGGTCATACCCGATAAAACGCAATACAGAATATTCTTTTCAAAATCCACAGGTATAGCTAGTGCGACTATAGGTGTGATTGCAGTGATGAAAGGACAGGCGTTTGAGTTTTCTACGATGAAAGGCATACGTCCCGCCTGTGCAGATACTGTGATTGAAGATGGTGACGTTATTGTTTTACACGGCGGTTTTG
>Ga0208157_1001360_pt1 | contig 11181 bp, 4 predicted proteins | sample 5_EtaG_FD_184077 | JGI IMG/M metagenome (GOLD analysis project Ga0208157, IMG submission 184077) | Marine viral communities from the Subarctic Pacific Ocean - 5_ETSP_OMZ_AT15132 metaG (SPAdes) (version 2) | ecosystem: Environmental > Aquatic > Marine > Oceanic | place: Pacific Ocean | collected...
ATGAAGGAGCAGGTTGCTCAAGCAAAGCTACACTTGGAAAGTGTAAAAACCAAATACTATGAAGATATCAAAGCCGGATCGAAGCTTACTAAAGAGCAACAAGAGGCAATTGATTTTTTCAACAAAAATAAACTACAATCAGAGAAAGACTACGAGTACAGTAAAAAACTACACGAAAACTTTACAAAAAAAACTAACAAAGTCTTCAACGAAAAATTCAAAGGTTTTGAATATAATGTTGGTGAGAAAAAATTTAGATTTAACGTAAAAGATCCAGTGAAGTTAAAAGAAAACCAAGGTGATATTAACAACTTTATCAAAAAGTTTTTGAATAAAGACAATATGATCGAGGATGCTCAAGGTTATCATAAAGGGCTTTTTACAGCTATGAATCCTGATCAAATTGCTAATCATTTTTACGAACAAGGCAAGGCTGACGCTTTAAAAGAAAGCATTGCTAAATCTAAAAATGTAAGTATGGATCCTAGGCAAGCTCATAGTGAAAATATAAATACTAGCGGTTTTAAAGCTAGGGCTCTTAATAGTGAAGGACCTGATTTTAAGTTTAAAATTAAAAACAATAAATTTAAAAAATAATTAAAAATTAAAAATTATGGCAATTACTAATGGAACTTTGTTGAATGTGCAACCAGCTACTGGTCAGTCTGCACTATCAACAAATTACTTAGACTTAGCGTCTACAGCCGGACAAGGTTGGGCGCAACAGTATTTACCAGATCTAATGGAGAAAGAAGCTGAGATTTATGGTCCTAGGACTATTTCTGGTTTTCTTTCGCAAGTTGGAGCTGAAGAATCTATGACTGCTGATCAAGTTGTTTGGTCTGAGCAAGGTAGATTACACTTATCTTATACAGGTAAATGTACAGATGATGATGCTGCTACTGGTGGTATTATTGAAATTGAAAATGACATCGATGGAAACGATGTTGGAACTAATCACGCTATAAGAAAAAATGATACAGTTCTTATTGCTTGTTCAACTAACGGTGCTACTTGTAAAGCTGTTGTTGTTTCTGTTGATAGAACAACTCCTGCTGCTACAATTAATGTTGCTCCTTATGGATTTGGTAACTTATTAGCTGCTTCTATTACTGATGATGCCGCTGGTTCTACTGCTGATTCATTAACTATATTAGTTTATGGTTCTGAGTTTAGAAAAGGAGATAAGTACGATGGTGATGATTCAAGAGGTGCTAATCAACCACAATTCAAGTCTTTTTCTAATAAACCAATTATTATGAAAGACTACTACGAAGTATCAGGTTCTGATGCATCTAGAGTTGGTTGGGTTGAAGTAGCATCTGAAGATGGTCAATCAGGTTACTTATGGTACTTAAAAGCTGAAGCTGATACAAGAGCTCGTTTTACTGATTACTTAGAAATGTCAATGTTAGAGGCTAAACTTGGTGGTCCTGCTTTTGCTACTGCTAGTGCTAGTTTATATGGTGGTATAAACGCTAACGCGGATTTAACTGATAACCACATATATGAATCAAACACAGGTGATGTTACTGGTACTCAAGGTTTGTTTGATGCTATTGAAACTCGTGGTAATGTTACTTCTGGTGTAACTGGTGTTAACGCTGCTACTGATTTAGCTGAGTTTGATGCGATACTTGCTGAGTTTGATAAGCAAGGTGCTATTGAAGAAAACATGATGTTTGTAAACAGAGCTACTTCGTTAGCAATGGATGACATGCTAGCTTCAATGAACTCTTATGGAGCTGGTGGTACATCTTATGGTGTATTTGACAACTCTGAAGACATGGCACTTAACTTAGGTTTCTCTGGATTCAGAAGAGGTTCTTATGACTTCTACAAATCTGACTTTAGATACTTAAATGATTTAGCAACGAGAGGTGGTATTAACGCTGCTGCTGGCGCTAACGCTATTAGAGGGGTAATGGTACCAGCTGGTACATCTACGGTTTATGACCAAATGCTAGGTAAAAACCTTAAACGTCCTTTCTTACACGTTAGATACAGAGCTTCTCAAGCTGATGACAGACGAATGAAATCATGGGTTACTGGTTCAGTTGGTGCTACTACATCTGCACTTGACGCGATGGAAATACACATGCTTTCTGAAAGATGTTTAATTACTCAAGGTGCTAACAACTTTATGTTAATGAAGTAAGCACAATTATTTTAAAAGACCGGGGCTTCGGCCTCGGCCTTTTATTTTTATTAATTTTATTATATATTATATTATGGCAAAGAAAACAAAAAAGACTCTTACCAAGGAGATCCTGGTGATGAGCACATAGAAAAAATGGTTGTTGAAACACCAGTTGTTGAACCACCAAAAGCAAGAGAAAGATTAAAACCATCTAACGAGTGGGAAATTAAAGATAGATTATATCTTTTAAAAAATTCTCAAAAACCACTATCAAGATCAATTAAATCTGCAAACATTTATTATTTTGACGAAGAAAAAGGTTACGAAAGAGAATTAAAGTATTGTCAAAATCAAAAAACATGTTTTGTTGACGAAATGAAAGGTGATCAAAGATTAGAACATATAGTTTTTAGAAGCGGAACTTTACACGTACCTAGAAACAAAGTAACATTGCAAAAGTTGTTATCATTATACCACCCATCAAAAAATGTTTTATATGAAGAGTGGAAACCTGCTAAAAAAGCTGCTGATGAAATTGAGTATTTAGATTTACAAGTTGACGCTTTAGTAGCAGCTAGAAACGTTGATATTGACATGGCAGAAGCTATCATGCGAGTAGAAAAAGGTTCTGAAGTATCTAACCTTAGCTCTAAGGAACTTAAAAGAGATTTACTAGTATTTGCTCGTAAAAACCCTAAGTTGTTCTTAGAATTAGCAGATGACGAAAATGTAATGCTTAGAAATTTTGGTATTAAAGCTGTTGAAGCTGGTATATTAAGATTATCTTCTGATCAAAGAAACTTTTTGTGGGGTAGTAACGGAAGAAAGTTAATGGTTATACCATTTGACGAGCACCCGTATACTGCTTTAGCGCATTGGTTTAAAACTGATGAAGGCATGGAGATTTTCTCTAATATTGAAAAAAGATTAAACAATTAATCAAACTGTAGAGCGGTCGCCCTACGGGGCGATCGTAACTACAAATTAAAAAAAATTATGGCAGTAAGTATAGATACAGTATATCAAAGAGTTTTAACTTTGGCTAACAAAGAGCAGAGGGGTTATATAACACCTCAAGAATTTAACTTACTAGCTAATCAAGCTCAAATGGAAATATTTGAACAATATTTTAACGATATAAAAAAACAAAACCCATTACCTGGTAACACAGAGGAATACTCTGATCCACTAACAGTTTTGTATGAAAAAATAGGTATTTTTGAAAGAAGAGAACCAGAAGGTTGGATGATACTAAACATGCCAGTTGTAGGTGATAGCTTTATACAAATACCAGATGAAATATATAAATTAGGAAATATTACTATTAACGTACCAGCTGCTCAAGTTGAAATGCTTAATAGTAAAGATTTTGATTTAGCAAGAGTATCTCCACTTACAATGCCGTCTACAAGAAGACCTATAGGTCACAAAGGTAATCTAGGTATAAGAATTCACAATGGCAATGGTTTTGTTGTACCTGGTTCTGACCAAAACATGAGCATAAGTTTTATGGCTAAGCCAAAAAAAGTTGAATGGGCTTATGTAGTAGTAAACGACAAGGCTCTTTACAACGATAACATTGCTGTAGACTTTGAGTTGCACGAATCTGAAGAAACTGAACTAGTTTATAAAATATTAAAACTAGCTGGTATAAATTTAAAAGCAGCTGATGTAGTACAAGCAGGGCAAACGTTAGAACAAACTAATAAACAAACAACACTATAGTAAATGGGATTATTAAACAACACTCAACAAGAATATTACGATGGTAACGATTTTGGTAATTATCAATTTGTATCACTGACAGATATTATAAATCAATTTATGCTTGTATACGTTGGCGAAGATAAAATTATTCCAAAAGCAAAGCGACTAGATGTTGCTTTCCACGCTCAAAGAGCTTTAGCTGAATTATCTTTTGATACACTTAAATCTTGTAAATCACAAGAAATAACAGTACCCGCTAGTTTGCAAATGATACTACCACAAGATTATGTTGATTACACTAAAATATCTTGCGTTGATTCAGCTGGTATAAAAAAACCTCTTTATCCAGCAATAAAAACATCAAACCCAGTGTCAAATCCATTACAAGATGATAATGGTGACTTTACATTACAAGCGCCTGGTGATTTATTTAGTAGTAATGCAGAGGTTAATTTAGATGGACAATATAAAGATATCTTAGTTGGTATGGTTGTAACAGGTCCTTATATACCAGATGGCACTTTTGTTGGTGCTACTTCTAACTCGTCAACTATTACAACAATAACTTTGCAAGATTCTAGTGGTAACGATGTTTTTCCAGACACAAGCCTTCCAACAACATTAAAAGCTGTAGTACTAACATTTACAAAAACTGACGGTTCTTTAGTATTGCCACAAAAAGAATCACATATAGTTGAAGACTTATCTTGGAATCTTACAGATTATGTAATAACAGGCACAGAGTCTGGAATGGCGGTTGTTAAAGTTGGCATGATAGTTTCTCATGATGACTTTCCTGTAGGTACAGTTGTAACAAATGTTTATAAAACACAGGCGGTTGTAGATAAACTACCAGTATCAGGCAGTTCTGCGGTAACTTCTGGTGGTGAAATAACTTTTGTATCACCAGATTTAATAGATACTGACGCTTGGTCAAATTACAAATCAAACGATCCATCAGAAAACAATATTAATGATTATCAAGATTATCAAAATGATATATACTGGCCTATGGATGGTAATAGATACGGACTAGACCCTCAACACGCTCAAGTTAATGGTAGTTTTTATATAGATTGTCATCACGGTAAAATACATTTTAGCTCTAATATTTCAGGAAAAACTGTGATATTAGATTATATAAGTGATAGCCTAGGGACAGATGAAGAAATGCAAGTTCACAAGTTTGCAGAAGAAGCGATGTACCGGTGTATAGCATACGCTATAGCATCTGGAAAAATGTCAACTCCAGAGTACATGGTACAAAGACTTAAAAGAGAAAGGTTTGCGGCTGTAAGAACAGCTAAGCTAAGGTTATCAAATTTAAATATAGAAGAATTAACTCAAATACTTAGAGGTAAATCTAAGTGGATAAAACACTAGTACATGCCAGAGATTAAAAATCAGTTTACCAAGGGCAAGATGAATAAAGATCTTGACGAAAGGCTTGTTCCAAAAGGTGAATACAGAGACGCAATGAATATACAAGTGTCGACATCAGAAGATTCTGAAGTTGGTACTGCTCAAAATATTTTAGGTAACAGACTTATTGAAGCTGTTAACTCTCAAGGAAGTGTTGCTTCTATACCTACTGGCGCTATAACTATTTGCAGTGTTGCAGATGAAAAAAACGATACACTTTATTATTTAGTTTGGTCGCCTAATGTTAACTATATTATTAGTTATAAAAGAGGCAGCAATAATGCAACTATTGTTTTTACGGATACTAACAATGTTTTAGAGTTTGAGTTCAACACTCAAATCACTGGTATAAACATTATTGATGGTATGATGTTTTGGACAGATAATAAAACTGAGCCTAAAAAAATAAACATTGCAAGATCTGAACAAGGTACTATATATTCAACGTCACCTACTGTTTTAATAAACGAGGGTCAAGGTTTACCGCCAGTTACTGTTGCAACATATTCCAATTATCCAGAAGTAGAAACAAAGCATATAACTGTTATTAAAAAACCACCTGTAAAACCTCCTGTAATGAGGTTGAAAACAGCTAGAGAGCCCGACTTAATATATACCGGTATTGTTAAGTTGACTCCACCAGTGCTCAATGCAGCTAGCAACGAATCTTCATTTAAAGACGAGGTTAATTTTAGTGGTGATACTTTAGCCCATCCTACAAGAACAGATTTTAGCGGTATTACAACAGAGGAAGGTGAAAACACATTTAACATTGCAATAGAAGGTGGTATTAAAAGCACTGGAGATACAATATACACTACTGCTGATGGTTGGAACGAGCAAATAAACTACGGTAAAAGTACTTTTACAAACACACAGGGCCTTACTGGTTGGCAAAAAAACTCTACTTTTCAAACTGGTCAAAATTTACAGCCATACGATAATATAACAGAAGGTCTTAAAATTGTTTTTAAACCATTTGACAGCGACGGTAGTCCTCCTGGATTACCTATAACAGATTATACTATAAAAGGTGTTATTGAAGATCTTTACCCACCACCACCAGATCCTTTACCGTTAGGTTATAACTCTCAAGCGTGGGAATCAAACCCTGGTTACGTTGATTCTTATACTAGCCAAAACGTTATAAGAGTAAAAGCTTTAGCTATAGACGGTACGCCACCAGTTGTAAGCGAAGGTCAAACTGAATTATTATATGCCGTAGATTTATATGATGAGTCTGAAAAGTTATTTGAGTTTAAATTTCCTAGATTTTCTTATAGATATAAATATGAAGACGGTGAATACTCTACGTTTGCACCTTGGACTCAAGTCGCTTTTCAACCTGGATCTTTTGATTATCATCCTAGAAAAGGTTATAACCTAGGAATGACAAATAGAATTAATGGAATAGAACTTTATAATCTTGTTACAGAACAAACACCTAAAGATGTTGTCTCTATAGATATTTTATTTAAAGATGAACCATCACCAAACATATATGTAGTAGATACTATTAGACCAGATGATTATGTTTCTTCTGGCTTGAACAAGTGGAACGATATTTTAAATAATAACGCTGCTTTTCAAATCAAAGGTGAGGCTGTTAATAATGTTATACCTTCTAATCAACTATTAAGATCTTGGGATAATGTTCCAAGAAGAGCTTTAGCACAAGATATTACCGGTAATAGAATAGTGTATGGTAACTATATTCAAAATTATAATTTAACAAGAAATGGTGAGAAATTTGTTCCTTCTTTTAAATGGAGCATAGACAGACAGTTTCAAGAAACAATTTGGGATACTTATCTAGGGCTTAACGTAAGCACTAGGTTATCAGAATCTGGTAAATCAATAAAATCACTAAGAGAGTACCAGTTAGGTGTAGTTTTTGTAGATAAACACGGTAGAGAAACTCCAGTTATATCTAACGATAGCGCGCTTGTTCCAGTTGACAAAAGTTATGCTAACAAATATAATAGACTTACAGTTGGTTTTAATGATAATTTTCCAGATCAAGAAGATTTAAAGTACTATAAAATATACGTTAAAGAAACTTCTGGTGAATACTACAATATGGCAATGGATCGTTTTTACGATGCTGAAGATGGTAATGTTTGGCTTGCTTTTCCTTCATCGGATAGAAACAAGATAGATATAGATACATTTTTAATTCTTAAAAAAGGTTCAGACACTGATACTTTGGTTACATCAGCAGCTAGATACAAAGTTATTGCAATAGAAAACGAAGCGCCAGATTATATAAAAACAAACAAGTTATTAGCTAACTCTATAACCTTTGGATCTAGTAAAGATTTATATGGCTCTTCAATTGGTGATGGTCCTTTTCTAGGAAGAGATCAATTTTCAATAAACTACGCACCTTTTTTTGGAACTACGGCTATGCGTTTAGACGAGTATAGAGACGGAGAATTATATATAGAGTGGGAAAATGAAGCAACAGGACAAAAATCTAGTAGATACAGAATAACATCTATAGAGTATGATTTTGACGATACTGGCTCTGGATCTGCTGGAGCAACATTATTTGATGCTAAGTATTACATACACTTAGACCGTAATCTTGGCAATGACATGCTTTTTATAACTAATGATGAATCTGGTTTAGCTTCTACTAAAATTAATTTTGGAATAACTACAAATATATACAAGTATGAAGTAGAAAATAGCCCTAGGTTTGATGGTAGGTTTTTTGTAAAAATACACGAAGATGAAGTGTTTAAACAAAATATAGGTAGATCATTTGCTGATGGGCTTGCTTATAGAGTTTTAGAGTCAAGACAAATTTATCACATGAAGCCTGATCATATCGAAAGACACACATCGGCTCTTGGTGATTTTCTAGTTGATGGAGATTCGTTTCCTACATCAGGAGGACCTACAACGCTAAAAGAAGCGCAAGAGTCTACACCATTTTGGAAGTGGGGTTTTTACGCGTATAGAAATTTTGCTGCTAATGCAATGTGGTTTAGAAGATACGCAAAAGGTACAACAAAAAATTTAAAGGGAAAAAGTGGTTGGGCGCCAGGTGGAACAAGCTCGCAAATAACCGCCGCTCCTCAACCATTTTTAGCTCGTTTAGACAAAGTAGATAATGCTACTGAATATTGGGCATCTGGACAAACCCCTTTGCCAACAGGAGCTACTATTGGCGTAGAATATAACGAAGAGCATTGGTCATGTAGAAGTAATACTGATGAAAAAAACTACTGGTGGAACGAATGGGGTTTTGGTAGTAACACTGGGCATACACATAATTTTTCTGTTTTAAAAAGAACAGTTGCTAACTGGGATGTGGGTACTAATTCAGAAAAAAAAGGAGTAATTGTAATGCAAGAAGGTTGGCCTGGTTTTGAGTCTGATAATACTAGAAACAATTTAAATTATGATAGACCTTTAGCTACTGATGTATGGTTTATAGACGAAGGCCCGTCAGCTGGTTCTTGTTGGGAAGGTCAAGATCTTAGTTTTGTAAACGTTGGTCGTTATCAACAAAGTAATGAAGACTGGGATAACGATGTAGGTCCTGACGAAATAGGAGGTACTAACTATTCTGGCTCAAGTTCTACAGTTCAGCCTGGGGTCCATGGTTTGGCCGATGGCCGTGGGCAAAACTACAGATTAGGTAGTGGTATTCAAAACAATAACAATGCTGGAAAACACAAAATGGAAATTGCCTACGGTGGTATAGGAGGCGCTAATAGATACGGGCCTACACCTGGATTTTTTAATTTTGGCTGGTCTTCAACAGATCTTGACACAAACGATTACCATAGTTCTGAATTTAATTTTGTTCAAGGTTTAAAGGTTGGGGTTCGTTTTAAATGGAAAGAAGATCCTACGGGTACGATCTATATAGTTGGTGGAGACAACGTGCAGAAAAACTTATTTAGGCATAGTACTCATCAAGGAGGTGGTCAAGCTAAGAAAAAACATAATGATTTCTTTCCTGGTTTAGACTCTAGAAGATCTATAACATCAGGTGGACCTTTTTCCACAAATATTGATGTTGGATATCTAGATACTTACAGTGGTCTTACAAGTAGTAACAACGCTTATCTTAAAGGATCTATAGCTACTAGTATGGCGGAAACTTTATCTTTTAATTTTTCTAAAAACTGGTTATTAAATGATATAACACCAAGTTATGAAAATAATTGGAATCCATTTGTTAACGGTGTTATTCAAAACTCTTTAGAAGTAACTCTTACGGTTTGCTCTGCTAATGGTAGTACCACTGGCGTATCTACAGTTTTTGGTGATGATATTCAGCAAGATTTAAAAATATACGTAACAGATATAGTAGATGCATCAGACAAAAAACTTCTTAACAACATGGCTTTTTCCGCTTATACTAGCCAAGTAAACCCTACAGCAGGTGGTACAGCTACTGAAGTGTCAACTGTTGATGGCAGTGATCTTTATGTTGTAAGATATATAAAAAATCTTAGCAATATTGCTACTGGTGGCACAGTGTTTGAATTAACACTTGGTGGGTATGAAAAACCGTTAACACAAGCAGATCATGATTTTCTTTTTCTTACAAATAAGCCAAAGGCCGGAACAACTATTACATTTAAACAAGTTGGTATGAATGGCTATAGCCATAATTCTGAGTTTAATATTAATACTTTAGCGAAAAATGTGCCAAACGCTACGTATGGTGCTATTACGGCTGTTGGTTATAATATAGAGTTTCTTGAAGCTATAGAGCCACAAGAAATATTATCTGAAAATCCAGCGATTTTTGAAACAGAGCCAAAAGAAAGTAAAGATTTAGATATATACTTTGAGGCTACAGGCGCAATACCTCTTAATTTTGATGAAGAAAATATTTACGAAGCTTTTCCTATTGGATCTTTTATTGATGGTTACACAGAGAATTCTACAGTTGTTGGTTACAATGGTATGAATGTAATACTTGAAGATGTTAGTGCTTTAGGAGCAGGGTTCGTAACAACAGGAACGTATCCAGGCGGTGGACCATTTTATTACTTTATAAGACCAGATGGTTTAGAGCTTGGCGTTGCTATAACTAATATAAGTGGTAACGAAGTAGCTATAGACCCTGTCTTATACAATGGAAATCACAGATTAGCTTGGCACAATTGTTATTCTTTTGGTAACGGTGTTGAATCAAATAGAATTAGAGATAACTTTAATTTACCATTTATTGCAACCGGAGTAAAAGCATCTACAACTTTAGAGTTTGGCTACGAAGAAGAACATAGGAAGTATGGTTTGATATACTCTGGTATTTACAACTCTGTATCTGGTGTTAATAGTTTAAATCAATTTATACAAGCTGAAAAAATCACTAAAGATGTAAATCCTACTTATGGTAGTATACAAAAACTACATTCAAGAAATTCTGACTTAGTAGCGTTGTGTGAAGATAAAGTTTTAAAAATACTAGCTAACAAAGACGCGGTATTTAACGCTGATGGAAACACAAATCTAACGGCAACTTCAAATGTACTAGGCCAAACAGTACCTTTTTCAGGTGAGTTTGGTATATCAACAAACCCAGAATCGTTTGCATCAGAATCTTATAGAGCTTATTTTTCAGATAAAGTTAGAGGTAAAATGATGAGATTATCTATGGACGGTTTAACGCCTATATCAGATGCTGGTATGAAAGATTGGTTTAAAGATAAATTAAAAATAACTAATAAAGTTATAGGTAGCTATGATGATAAAAAAGATCAGTACAACGTAACTTTAAAAGGAGACGATATTAATACAACTGTCACTTATAAAGAAGATGTAAGAGGATGGGTTAGTTTTAAATCATTTACACCTGAAAACGCTATTAGCATGGCTAATGACTATTATACTTTTAACAGAGGTGATTTATTTATACATCATGTTGAAGATGTAGATAGAAA
>Ga0208157_1001366_pt1 | contig 11122 bp, 16 predicted proteins | sample 5_EtaG_FD_184077 | JGI IMG/M metagenome (GOLD analysis project Ga0208157, IMG submission 184077) | Marine viral communities from the Subarctic Pacific Ocean - 5_ETSP_OMZ_AT15132 metaG (SPAdes) (version 2) | ecosystem: Environmental > Aquatic > Marine > Oceanic | place: Pacific Ocean | collected...
TCGTCTTAAAGGTTGACAATCAGTTGGTTACAAAATAAATTTGGAATAACGGAAACGACACCGTATCTTTGTCGGACACTTTCAAAATCTCTTTCTCATGAAATACTATGCATTATTACACGGTGTATGTGGACTAGCCGAAGGTTACTCCGACACCACAGTCCGATGGTTCAACGACTTGGACAAGGCTATGGAAGCCAAGAAGAAGTCACTCACAGGTCTTATGAAGACCGAACACGAAGAAATCGTAAGCACTACAGACGGTATGCAGGACATCATCACGATGGATGCCGACGAGGGTGAACAGGAGATTCTCAAAATCATCGAACTCAAACCCACATGGCCTAACAACATAGCCATCAGCGAGTACCTCGTGTGGGACCAGATGAACTGCGAAGCCCCATTTGATGGTGACTATATGCCGACCGACATGGCTGTGGTCAAGGACTTGTGCGAACGACAAGAAGCTGTTGCTGAGACTTTCGAGATAGAGTCATTCCACGAGTTTGTCCGTGACCTGTGGTACGGAAACACCGCCATGTTCGATGCCGATGACCTCTGCATCTACTACTTCCAGATGCCAAAGATGCATCTCCCATCTCAACCCGTAGAATTTAAATCATGACAATCGAACAACTGCAAGACCTATACGGCCTAGAATACATTGACTACATCGAATACTTACAACAATGACATTACAACAACAGATAGCAAACGCAATAATGAGAGGGGACACCACGTTTACAGTCCCCTTGGATGTCAGACTGCCCAAGCCACAAGGCTCAGGCACGAACACACAACGGCAAACGTATGCCTTAGTACAAGCAAATCAAATCCTTAATTCAATTACAACATGAGTGATTACGCAGTATACAAAGTGTTCCGCGACTGGAACAAGAAGACCAAGATGCTTATCCCCAATCTTACAAGAGAGCAGGCACAGACCATCGTGCAGAACACACCGTCTGAACCTGACAGCATGATTGTATTCGACAAGATGCAATGATTTGTGTACGGTCAAGCGTGAACGAAGATCCCGCGAAGGACTTCAACGAGTGGATGCAACACGTCTACAGTCAAGTGAAAATTAACTATCAATCAAAACTATCATGTACAAAATCAGATTCCACCTCGCACGAGGAGACAACTTTATGAAATGGCAAGTGAAGACTTTGGTCAGCGACGGTACCGATATCGTGCAGTACTTCGAACCAGATGAATATCAGCTTGCTATGTTTGATGCCAAACTCAAGGTGCAGCTCGGCGCATCAAAGAAAATCCATGACGGTGCATGCAAGACTGTTTGTGCCTGGGTAGAGTGCAAAGAGTTGCAGATACTGGGTAGTGCCGACTTAGTTAAGCCATGCGAGAACGACTTCTATGTACGCTTCAACCCACGTCACAACCCTAACTGGACGGACAGGTACGGCAACATCATGAACGACGAGAAGTTTGAAATCCTTATGACTGACAACCGTAGCATATTTGTATTAACAGGAAACCACGAATGCGATGACGAATGAAAAAGCAATTCAAGTGATTCAAGAAAAAGCACAAGAGGCTAACGAGCCAGAGCGACTAGCTGCCATGTATGCCATGGACGACATACTAGATGCAGACATCGATGTATGGCTCAACACAGATGTATCGCAATACCTTGCGCAGTTCCCTGACGTAGCCAGAGAGTTGGCTGATGATGTCATCAAAGAAGGAATTAGCATGGACAAACTAGCCGATGGGCTGTGCAATGTATCGCAGTCTATGTACTACTACGTCAAGTTCTATGAGATTCTAACCTCATACGACGAAGCACTGTCAGAACGCTGACAGGGAGAGGGGCGTATGGTGTGCAGAGAGATCCTGCAACGCGCCTGTTAGAGAGCGATGAGAAACAAAGCCCCTCTCTTCTTTGGATTATTCAAACTTAAAACCTACATTTGCATGTACAACGAAGGAAAACAAATACTGAAAGAGTACTACCATGTACTTGGACTCAACCCTGATAGAACAAGACACCAAGAACAAGTAAAAGCACGAGCGGCAATGATGACCGCCATGCGTCAGTGCGACCTGACGACAACATCAATAGCAAAACTTTTCGACTCCGACCACAGCACTGTGTGTCATCATACCAGGAAGCACGAAGCTAACCTGTCTACATGGCCTGGCTATGAGAAAAACTACATCGCTGCGGTGCGGCTGTGTGGGGAGACACTAAAGTACAAGGCTTGGCAGTCCAAGCTTCATTCTGTGAAGGCGAGCATAGCCAGACTAAAACGAGTGCAAGAAAAACTAGAAGAAACAATTCAATCAAATAAATTTACTCATGTCTAACTACAAATTCAAAACAACCAACATCCGTGGCAAGCAATATGTCGAAGTCAACGAACGCATCAAGTTCTTTCGTCAAGAAGACCGATACAAAGATTGGACGATCATGTCCGAGTTCACAGTCCTCGACTCTGAGCAGTGCGTATGTAAGACAACCATCGCAGATGCTACTGGACGTGTTATTGCCACTGGGCATGCACACGAAGTGCAAGGTGCATCTAACATCAATAAGACCAGCTACGTTGAGAACTGCGAGACTTCAGCAATCGGGCGAGCCCTTGCTATGCTTGGAATCGGAATCGACACTTCTATTGCGTCAGCTAATGAGGTCACGGAAGCAATCGCAAAACAAGAAAGCACTCCGTCCAAGAAGGTCAAGCAGGTACAAGAGAAGTTCGACACGGAACCGCCCGTAAACATCATGGACAAGGCTGTTGCTTACATCAAGTCGCAGACCGACAAGAAGAAAGCTTTTGCTAGCATCATGGACAAGTACGAGTCTTCCCTCACGGAGAAGCAAGTGGCGGGTCTCAAGAAGTTTGTACGATGACCAAGATGAGGTGGAACGGTGTGAGCTACTATCAAGAGCTTGATCGCCGCCGCACTAGCCCAAAGAAGTTCGAGGAGTTTCGCAAGCATTGCCTCAACGGCAAGCACTTCAAGGACTGGGTGAAGACAGACGAGAGGAACCCTGATTTTTCAGGGCTCTTCTTTGTCAAGCACCCAGACTCTCCTACTGAGTTTGATATCGCCGAGTTCTTCATCAACACGAAGGGCAAGAAGTTTTGGATGACGGCAGAGACCCCGCTGCAATGGGCAGAAATAAGCACATACGAATATTTTAACGAAGACGGAACACCAGTATATGATGAATTTATCTGAACAACTACAAGAACGATACGGCAAGTCACACCTGTCGTATTCATCGCTGAAGCAGGCGCTAGGAGACATGGCGCAGTTCGACCGATACATGAAGGGAGAGCTGAAGTACAAGTCTGATGCGCTAGACTTTGGTACACTATACGATATGCTGTTGTTTGAACGTGAACAAGCGTTTGAAAAGTACGTGGTGATGTCAGAAACAGAAGTGTTATCACGTCTGTCTGACAAAGCACGAGGCGCAAAGAAACCGTCGATGACCTCTGAATATAAAACTGTTGTACAGATTCTAAAAAGAGAGGCCCTCGAAGAAGGCAAGACGATTGTCTCTAGTGATGACTGGCAGATGGCGAACGATATGATCGACCGTCTCGCTACCTGCGGCTTACTAGATACATACCTGGCGGGGGACTACCAGGTGGGATTCCTTGAAGAGCTGAACGGCGTTCAGGTCAAGGGATTCCTCGACTGCCTCGGTGACGGTTTTATCAGTGATAGCAAGTCAGCGCGTAGTGCGGAGAAGTTCCGCTATGCAGTACGAGACTTTTCATACGATATCCAAGCATACATCTACTGCAAGGTGTTCGGCATGAAAGATTTCTATTGGGTTGTACAAGAGAAGACTTATCCGTACCTTCCCGCACTGGTTAAGTGTACTGATGAGACTTTGTTCACTGGAGAAATGAAGTTTAACGACGCGGTAAATCGTATCCGACAGTTCTTACGAGAGGACTACGACCCCGTGAAAGACTACCTCCAATATGAAGTTTAAACACATCAAGATTTTAATCAAACTAATTCTAATTCATTTATTCATAACCAACATAATTCATTAAACATGAGTGATCAAAACAAGAAGTACGAGAGTGTTCTCGTAGGCTGGGCAGATGAGCCTAGCTACAATGACAACGGTGAGTTGATGGGGTGGAGCTTCCGCCTCAAGGACAACGAGTTGAAGGACTGTATTGACCAGTACACCACGAAGCGTGATGCCAATGGTCAGGGAGGTAATGTTCGGTTCCGTCTCTTCATGTCGAAGAGCGGCAAAGCATGCTTAAGCGTGTGGGACCCGAACAGCGAAGCGGCGCAGGAGCGTCGTAATAATACGGCTAAGACAGAGGATACTGAGACTATCCCGTTCTAAGCATAGTGGTTTTCAGGTTAGTGGGGGGTGCGGGCTTAGGCTCCACCCCCTTTCTTTCCCCTTATCTTTGCACAATGGGCAAACCAATCTATTACATGACTGGGAAGGCTACGTTCATCAAGAACAAGCACCCGCAGACAAGAGCTATATGGGTTGTGAGTCAATACGATAATCCAAGGGATATCATGAAGCATGACGAACACACTATGTACAGGCTCGATCAGGAGTTGCTTACCCCCAAGGCAAAGCAGCGAACAATCATCATCGATAAGGTCGAGACTATCAAACAAATAGGAACTACTGTAGATGTCAAGCAAACACAGCGATAAACAGATAGGCGGTGAGCATTACAAGCACATGAAGATTCAGGTCACTGAGTTCGTGGCTGCCAATGGCATACCGTTCATCGAAGGGAACGTAATCAAATACGTGTGCAGACACGCCCACAAGAATGGTAAGGAGGACGTTCTAAAAGCAATACACTACCTGAATTTACTAATTGAATACCACTATGAGAGTAACGATGTTCGAGAGCCTGTATTCGAAACAGGCGTACCACATACCGATAGCGAAAGCCCTGAAGAGAATTCAGAAGGGCGATTCTGCAACGAAGATTGAAACAATCCGAAGTGGAAACAGAGACTTCAAAAAAACGCTACCTATCGTCCTCTTCTCAGGGGAATTTGAAACACGTAATGACGAGGCTATTGCGCGTCACAGCCAATTCATTGTGCTCGACTTCGACCACATTGATGTTGCGTCATCCAAGGCGATTCTATCCACGGATCCTTATGTTTATAGCTGCTGGGTTTCTCCGAGCGGTGACGGACTTAAGGCGCTCGTTAAGGTAAGCAACCCTGAGCGACATCGTGACCACTTCCGTGCGCTATGCACGTACTTCCACAAACAGTACGACCTCGAAGTGGACGAGTCGGGCATCAATGAATCTCGCGCATGCTTCGAGTCATACGACCCAGAGATTGTAGTCAATGAAGATTCTGCTGTGTTTGGAGCTATGGCAACCGAGAAGTCAGAATCTCAGGTAGCTGTGTCCAAGGCGGGGGTTTACACGGACTATCAGAAGATGAATATCGCTTCACGCCTTATACGCTTCTGCGATGACGGAGAGAAACATCATACTCTGTTGAGGGCTGCTAAGTTCTGCGGGGGTTTGATCGCTGCTGGGCGAGCGGAAGAAGACGAAGCCATCCGCATCCTCACGCGAGAAATCATGAAGCGTGACGTGGACGACGAGGTGCAAACGCTTCGCACAATAAAAGACGGCATCGAACACGGGAAGCTGCGCCCCATACATGAAACCATGGATGAGGAGAAGAAGATGCGCCGCGAGATGGCTATCAATGATGGAGATATGTCCTTCATATCCTCTGATGACGAAGACTTCCGATGGATTGACGACTACGCTAACGGCAATATCGAAGTCGGTTTGGACACGGGAGACACCAGTATGGACGAGTTCTTCCGCTACAAGAAAGAGTTCACTATCATCAATGGTCACAGCAACGTGGGTAAAACCACCATGGTGTTGTACCTCATGGTCAACGCTGCTATCCGTCACGGATGGAAGTGGGTGGTTTACTCCTCTGAGAACCGCACAGCCGCATTGAAGAAGACGCTTATTCAGTTCGCTATGAACAAGAACGTAACTTCTATGAATCACATGGAGCGCAAGAGAGCGTATGAGTGGGTCGGCAAGCACTTCACGGTAATCAGTAATAAGCAGGTGTACAGCTACGGGGATATCATCGTATTCCTTGAGAAGATCCTTCGCCAACAAGAAGTGGATGCAGTTTTTGTTGACCCTTACAACAGCCTAAAGCTTGATATGGGTACTACCAACAAAAGCAGTCATGAATACCACTACGAAGCAGCATCTGAGTTTCTCACATTCTCCACTGCAAACAACGTAGCCGTATGGCTCAACATGCATGCATTCAGTGAGGCACAACGACGTAAAGGTGAAGACGGGTTACCTACAGCCCCATACGCTGAAGACACTGAAGGTGGCGGTAAGTTCGTCAACCGTGCTGACTGCTTCATCACCATTCACCGTAAGGTTCAGCATCCTGACCATTCTCAACGCAGAATCACTGAGTTTCACGTTCGAAAGGTGCGCGATGTAGAGACTGGCGGACAGCCTACAGGACTAGACGACCCGATACGCATGGAAATGAACACGTCTCGCACGGGATTCAGGGTATGGCCTAAACAAAACCTACTGTTCAATGCTGTTGAATTGGAGGGTGGTGAACAAGATGTAATAAATTTCCCTGTAAATACGTCGTTTTTACAGCAATAAGCTGTAACTTTGCTTTAGTGAAGCGACAGACAAAGGGGACTCCACGGCGTAAGTCAGCTAAGAAACGTTCATTAGGTAAGTATAAGAGCGGTTTAGAGAAGACATGCGCTGATCTTTTAGCTGAATCGGGGCTAAAGTTTACCTACGAGAAACATGAATACATGCTCGTAGATAAGTTCAAATACCCTGGCCCATACTGGAAGATGACTGCCAAGAAGAAAGACCTGTCAGACCGAACAGATTCGACAGTCCTTCCAATTAAATACACACCCGACTTCGTAGGACCAAACGGAGAGTGGGTAATCGAAACCAAAGGGTACACTCCCTCGCATCATGATTTCCCGATGCGATGGAAGTTGTTCCTCAAACACTTGATAGACTCAGGAGAACCAGTCCCAGCTCTCTTCATCTGCAAAAACAAAGGGCAGGTGGAGCAAGCAATAGAAAAACTAAAGGAACTTGGTTATGGCAAAAAGAGATCTAACAAAAAAACAGCTTAGTGAAAGCTACAGCATGGCGTGTCTGCGCCTGCATAACTACATCACTGAGTTTTACGAGGATTTGCACGACGTTGATGGTGGTCCGTGCATTAACCCTGGAATCGTGGCTAACATGATTACAGTAGCGAAAGTAATTATTAACCACGAACTCGACCTTATCAAGGAGGCTTCGTACCAACACTTCGAGGCCAACTATGATCAGTCAGAACAGGCGGAAATACTCTTCGGCGACGGGGAGGGTAGCTGAAGTTCGCTTCATCCGAGCGGCAGAAAAGCTAGGCTTCCAAGTAACCAAGGGTAGCCGAAAGGATGACATGCACTTGCACATCGATTACTGGCTTGCACACAGCGGGACCAGCACTTGGGGTGTAGACGTCAAAGGTAACAACCTGCCTGACGAGATATGGTGTGAGTTCAAGAACGTAGCAGGCAATCCAGGATGGATGTATGGCGGTGCTAAAATCATCGCCTTCGACATGCCAGAGGAGGGTGGGTTCAGCGTGGTAGACCGCGAGGACCTAAGAGATTATTGCGAGAGCACAGTCGAAGATGTGTTCGTGTCAAACAAGCGCGACGCATACAAGAAAAAGTACACCCGCAAGGATCGATCAGACGTGATAACCAGGCTGAACTTACTGGATATCAAGCTGTTAGATTCATACAGAGTATGGGATTATTCTAAGGAGTTTTGACTATCTTAGCTGTCCCTTTTTTTTAACCATAAAACATTAAATCATGTACGATCCTTCACTTGTCCCTTGGGGCGAGGTAGGGTATGCTGTTTATAAGCGTACCTATTCCAGAGAACTAGAAAACGGTAAGACCGAAGAGTGGGAAGACACTGTTGACCGCGTAATCGACTCTTGCCGAGAGCAACTAAACGTGGGGTTTGAGAAGCACGAAGAGGCTGAACTCAAAGAGATTATGATGGGGCTGAAGGGTACTGTTGCGGGGCGATTCCTCTGGCAACTAGGTACCAAGACCGTGGACCGCTTGGGTCTGCCGTCACTTCAGAACTGCGCCTTCGTAGTAGTTGATGATCCTATCCGTCCATTCACCTGGGCGTTCGAGATGCTTATGCTCGGATCAGGCGTAGGCTTCAACATCCAGCGGGAGAATGTATATCAGCTCCCGAAGGTAAAGAGCCGCGTAAAGGTTGAACGTGTAGACGAAAACGACGCAGACTTCATCGTGCCTGATAGCCGAGAAGGATGGGTAGAGTTGCTGCGCCGTGTACTAGAGGCTTCATTCGTAACGGGTGAGGACTTCACCTACGCTGCTCACCTCATCCGCTCCAAGGGCTCAGCTATCAAAGGCTTTGGCGGAACAGCATCTGGTCCTGAAGACCTCGTGTGGGGTATGGGTGAGATCAACAACATCCTAAATAAAGCTTCAGGTAAACGCCTGCAACCTATTGATTGTCTGGACATTATGAACATCATCGGCAAGATTGTTGTCGCTGGTAACGTCCGCCGATCAGCGCAGATTGCACTCGGTGACTGCGACGATATCGAGTACTTGCGAGCCAAGCGCTGGGACCTCGGTGGTATCCCGAACTGGAGAGCTATGTCCAACAACTCCGTAATCTGTTCTGATATCTCCGAACTCCCTGAAGAGTTTTGGGAGGGATACAACGGCAACGGAGAGCCTTATGGTCTCATCAACTTGGATGCATCGCGTCGCATGGGTCGCACTTTCGAAGTGGAGTACCCTGATCCTGACGTACAGGGATTCAACCCATGTGCTGAGCAGTCGCTTGCTAACTTCGAAACGTGCTGCCTTGCAGAGATTTACCTTCCGAACATCGAGAGCTACGATGAGTTGCTCAAGGTGGCTCGCTACTTGTACCGCATCAACAAGCACAGCCTTGCGATCAAGTGTGCGATCAAGGAGACCGAGGACATCGTTCACAAGAACATGCGTATGGGTATCGGAGTTACGGGTTATCTTCAGGCTACCGAAGAGCAGCGTAGCTGGTTGGACGGTTGCTACAACTACATTCGAAACTATGATAAAGAATACTCTCGACTGGCAGGATTTCCAGCATCCATTAAACTTACAACAGTCAAGCCATCTGGAACGCTTAGTCTACTTGCTGGCGTTACACCAGGAGCTCACCCAGGATACAGCGAATACTACATTAGACGAATCCGCATGTCAGCTGATAGCAGTCTGGCACATGCCGCCAGGAAGCACGGGTACCCTGTGGAGTACGTGCTGAACTTCGACGGCACAGAGGACAAGTCTACCATCGTGGTCAGCTTCCCTTGTAAGTTCCCGAAGGGTACGACGTTTGCTCAGGACATGACGGCTATTGACCAACTCGAAGTCATCAAGCGATTGCAGGCCGAATGGTCAGACAACGCTGTGTCTGTTACCATTTACTACCGCAAGGAGGAGCTGGATGCAATCAAGGAATGGTTGTCGCTCAACTACAAGCAAGTCAAGTCTGTTTCGTTCTTGCTCCATAACGAGCACGGATTCAAGCAGGCACCTCTTGAAGAGATCGACGAGGGCACTTACTTGGAGATGCTAAAAGATGTAACACCGATCACAACCCTCGAACAGATTGATATGGACGAGGTAGAGATTATGGATTGTGACACAGGAGCATGTCCAGTACGATGAAGCCTATAAACCAGTGCTGGGTTTCCCAGCTGTATTACCTAAACGGGAAGGGGCTTCGGCCCCTTTCTTGTTTGGGGAATCTAAGCTGTTCCTCTCTGTAAAAAGGGTCGAGCTCAGCACCGAAACACACCGTGCCAAAGTTGGCTAGTACTATTTGAAAATCAATAACGGTAAAGAATCCATCTCCGTTGATGTCACCTTCGGCCCAGTTTACATCTCCGAAGTTAGCCAGCATCAACAGCAGGTCGTTCTGACCCACAACATAGTCGCCACTAATATCTCCTATACATACGTCTGCGTCGTTGTTTACGATTCCTGGTCGAGTGATTGGAATCATGGCATGCATGCGTTCGATCTGACCATCGGTAAAATGTTGCCTACATGAATCTACATAGTAGTCCATGTGGTTGTCTGGCGTGTAGTTGTATGCTCCTGTAGGGCATATGGGGTTCTCGCAACTCCAGTTCACCTTGGTGGGAGGGGTGTCGCATACGTAGTCGCCTGTCTCCTCACACGAACCGAGGTCTTCTCCGCAGTAATCAACACCACGGAACACATGGTGCAGGCTGAGGTAGTGCCCTACCTCGTGAATGAGAGTTTTGTTTTCGTCTCTTTCACCCCACAGGTGATCACCCGTTCGTCCGAAGACATTGGTTCTAACCCAAGCCCCATCGAGAGGAGTGGTAGCTTGAGAGGTCCAGGCGAAGCCCAGTATTCCAGCGCAGAACTGAGGGAATACATGCACGTTCATGTACAGCTCCCTATCCCACACGATAGACTCTATGTACTGTTCTGTGGTTTCCCAACCGTAGTAGCTATAGGGGACACAGGTATTGTACAACTCAAGGGTTTCCTGCATGCCCTCCACCTCATCTAAGTTGTGGTATTCTATGGCAAGAAGATCGAAGCTAAACATAGCCTCTTCGAACTCTTCGTTGAGATGTTCGTGAGCGTCCCATATGATGGACTGATCAAGATAACTGTATTCGTAGGGAAAGCTGTCCGTGTGATGTACGTGTACTACATAGTTTATGTTCTTCCAGTACGGGGGATCGGGCGTGTACCCCATCATCTTTACAGCTGGGGCTGGTACGTCGAATACGGCACAGCTGTCTTGCCCATATGCAAGGACTGGCAACAGCATTAAAAGTAAGTATCTCATTCTTCTTTGAGGGAGTCTACAAGTCTCTGTATCTCCTCAAAGGTAGCATTTAGCTTGAGAGTTATATCTGCGGCATATTGCTGCCTAGCTATGTTATCTTTGTATATAACGACAACAGGCACAGAAGCGATGGTGCTTTGTATCTCGTGTGGCTGGTT
>Ga0208157_1001367_pt1 | contig 11114 bp, 8 predicted proteins | sample 5_EtaG_FD_184077 | JGI IMG/M metagenome (GOLD analysis project Ga0208157, IMG submission 184077) | Marine viral communities from the Subarctic Pacific Ocean - 5_ETSP_OMZ_AT15132 metaG (SPAdes) (version 2) | ecosystem: Environmental > Aquatic > Marine > Oceanic | place: Pacific Ocean | collected...
CGCAAGAAATCATCTGCGGCTGCTGTAGCCTGTGCGCTACCGCCTACGGCAAGGACTTTAAGCTGCACTCTCCCACTTTTTGTCTTACCAAAAGAGATAGACAACCCTGATGTGTTAGCCACACCGACAAATCCTTCAAAACCCATCGCCATACGCAAGCTGCCATCACCAAACAAATCAATCCAACGAAACGGTGACATTTGCATCAAATCGTATTCTGTCATTGTAAATGCGGATAGCTCTTCTTTCTCCTCTTTTTCGGACTCAAAGAGGTGTCCACATATTGGACACTCCTGAGAACCCATAGGAATAAAAGACTCACACTCTGGACATTCTTTGAGAGGTGCTTCACCTTTTTCACGATCATCTAAATCAACCGCATCTTCCAAAGACCCATGCGTGAGAACGCTCGTGCCAAAGTCAAGAACCAAACAATCTGTTTTGACAATGCCAGGGAACTCTTCTGGATCAATCGTGCGTAAACCACGACCAATCATTTGAACCATCGTACCCTTTTGTGAACATGGCCTCATAAGAACGATACAAGACACGGCAGGAGCGTCAAACCCCTCAGTTAATACTGACACGTTCACAACCACTTCAAGATCACCATAGGCAAGCTCATGTAGTGTTTCGGCTCTTTCATCCTTTGGTGTCTCGCCAGTTACAAGCTTGGCATCGACCTCATGCTCTATAAACGATTCTAATAAATCTTCTGCATGTTTAACTGTGCTACAAAAAACAACTGTCTTGCGCCCATCTGCACGATCTATCCACTCTGTTACAACTTTCTCATTGATGACTTTGTGATTCATAATGGCTTCGACTTGCTCCATGTCAAAGTCGTTACCCCTACGAGATACGTTGTTAAGCTGTTCGCCTACACCACAATCAATGACGTATGATTTAGGTGAAACCAAAAATCCTTCACGAATCAATGTTGTGATTTCGATCTGATGTGAGCAATTATTGAAAACGCTGCGTAGACCTTTGCCATCGCCACGGTTCGGTGTCGCAGTAAAGCCAACAATCTCTGCATCTGGATTGTCTTCTTTCACTGCGTTAATAACTTTTAAGTATGTATCGGCTGCTGCATGGTGACTTTCATCCACAACAACCATATCAAATTTTGGACGATCTCTTAGGTTTCTCTCGCGTGAGATTGTCTGCACCATTGAAAAGATTGTATTACCATCCCAATTCTTAATCGTGCCGTTCACAATGCTTGTTGTAATATATGGGTTGATGCGTTCAAACTTGGACTTGTTTTGATCTACAAGCTCATCGCGGTGTTGCATCACCAAAATCTTTTTACCGTCTTTGTAGCGTTCACCTACGAGCGCGGAGAGCATAATTGTCTTACCTGCTCCAGTAGGTGCTACCACAATCGTATTACCGTGTTTATCTAATGCCTTACACGCATCACTAACAGCGGCCTCTTGATAGGGGCGCAGTAACATATTGGGGACTCCATTTGTCTAGAAAAGAGGGGGAGTATTTGGCCCACCGCTCCCCTTCGGTGGTCTAGCAGGTGAAGTAAACCTGTGCCGCTAGATTAGCGATTAGCCCAACTTGGTACTGCACCACTTGCTACGGGCTGTGCCTGTTGCTGTGGTTGCGCCATCTGCTGACTTGAAGCAGGTGTCTGAGACATTGGCGCTTGACCAGAAGGGATAAAATCCTTTTGGTTAGGTGTCATGGCTGCGGTTAACTTATTCTTATCCGCATATCCATTTGTGCCTTTATCAATTCCAACTTTAGCGCAAATCTCCATACCATTCAAGTCATTTACTCCTGAGATCTGTCTACGAGCCTGTGCTTCGGCTGAAGTATCGGTTGGAACGATATTAAATGCACTTTCTATAATCATTCTAAGAGTGGACAAACCAATCTCTTTAGTTACTGGAATGCCGTTTGGACTCATCTTATCACCATCGACAAAGATTTTGTCCCAAAACTTACGTTTGTCATGCTCACCGCCAATGACGGTAAACTCCAACTCCATCCATTTTGCCTTAGATGTTTGAGATGCCTTAAACCACTGACCTGTTCCAAACTCTGGAATTTCCATGTCACCAAGTTTAACATTTACAATTGCACGACATACTGTACCCGCAGGAATTAATGTTCGCTCCATTTGTGGAGCATCTGATACGTTTGCATTATTTAGATTAAGCATTTTCTAATTCTCCTTCGCTAGAATGCTGAGTGTTTGGATCTACAAAATTAAGTGGCCTTTCCGCCTGTGGTGCTCCAACACTCATTTTATTTAATAGTTTACCAAGATGCGGCTCTTCAAGTGTATCAAGCCTACCAGAACGATCCTTTGCAGGATAGCCCCATTCATTTAAGGCACCGCAGATGAAGGCACGATATGGGCCGTTGTCTCCCGCCATAACAGCCATCGTGATCACTTCATCTACGATCCCTGGTAATTCTCTGCCAGTTTTAGACCCTTCGATTTGCAACGCATATTGCTTGCGTCCATAATCATCGGTAACTTCATCTAAAATCCCAACAAAGATTACATTCTTTGAGCGAATGTGTTGTAGCTGTGTAAGCCACCCCATCATTTCGCGCCCATGCAAACCATAAGCTGCACGAGTATCAAGTTTGCCTGTTCTGTCAGACCTTGAATCTGGTTGCTGCGTACACCATTGAAAACACAATCGCCCTGCAACCGTAATCGAATCAATGAACAGAGTTTCATACTTACTAATTGTCTGTTCTGGATCACCAAAATACTGACACACTAATTGATAGTGCGCCTCACTGTATGGTTGATCTTCTGCCAAAGAAGGGTTTGGTCCCCCTAAATAACAAGCAAAGTCACGACAATCTATCCACGTTTGAGGGCGAATAACATCAATCTCATATCCTTCGATTGCTGCATCCCCTGCTTCCAAATCCATAAATAGTGTCGAGTGTGGCTCAAGGGTTCGAGCCAAGGTTGTTTTGCCAACACCGCTTGCACCGCAGACCACAACCTTGTGACCACGCTTTTCCGCAAGACGCTGTTCAGCAGAAATAATTTGTAAACTCATATTAATTATCCACTTCTACTGTAAATCCACCAACTTCAACGCTACGGCAAGGTTCAAGTAACGATTTGATAGCGGGTGGTGCTGCTGTATACTTACGCTCATCAACTGTAATCGTAAGCTTCCCATAGTGCTGTGCGTCTTCTGGAGCCATTGCCTCCAATACACAACCTAATTCATCCTGATCCCACACAACTTTCTTAGTAACCTTAGCTTTCAGCTTTTGATTACCTGCAATCATATGTGTGGTGCCAAAATCTTTACCATCTGCCCGTAACGCATCACGAGCCTGGGTATAAAAAGTGTCTTTGATTTGCTCTTCAAGATCCTTGAGTTCACTCTTCAGGGCATTGATATGCTCTTTGAGTTCATCTCTTTCACTGAGCAGTTTTGTACTGTCCATAATAATACTTTCTTTAGTTCTAGAAATTTCAACTTAGAAAAGTATGGGATCTATGTCAACTATTTTTTTTAGAAAGATAGATATCAATATTATGAACAGCTTTCATAAGCTTTTTCTTTAACTTGAACTCTGGGGTTTCCACACCTTTTGCGTCTTCGATCACATGTTCCCAAACATCGTCTTTATCTTCTCTATCATATTTAAAGTCGGCTATGTATGTGCAGATCTTTTGTCCGTTTATAGAGATAATGAACTTTGGCTGTAGTTCTAAATTCTTTACTCGACCTGCTTTTTCTAAAGACTTCAGATAAAGATAACGTTGTGATTCCCATTTAGAATCAAATGTAATTCCGTCAACCACAGTTTTCTTATTGCCATACTTGGGTCTTGACCTTTTTAGTTTGGGATTATATGTTGGTTTCGAGAACATTATGGGAGTTATGCTAGTGCCTAAACCATCTAAATACAAGTCTATAGGTGTGAATGTAGACACTTATGACAAGATCGTACAGATTGCAAACAAAGAAAGACGAAATATATCACAGCAATTGTCTTTGCTTGTTGATGAAGAATACAGAAGTCAGGGTCTTCAAAAGACTCCACCACCAGTTGCTAGAGCAATGGTCGGAGGAATTTCAGCGGTTATAGAGGACTAAAGAAGACCTGCGCTACCAAGACCCCCTAATAAGCTTGCTGCAACGTAAGGATTTGTTTTAGCTCTTTGTCGTATATTTTGTTGTTGTTGAACATAACGCGGATTAACTTTTTTTGTTATTTGTAAATCTTGTGCTGTAATAGGGGGTAAAACTTGAGGAACAGGAGTTTTGTTTTTTGGTAGTGTAGTTCCTTTTACTTCCTGGGGACTCGTTAATAACTGTCCTATGCCTTGCCTAGTAGCTACTTGACCTCTATTTAATGCTCCAAGAGTAGCTCCTACTCCCTTTGCAACTCCCGCTGCCCTTTGAGTTAAAGGAACGCCAGAGCCACTTACTTGTGCTGCTGATTCATTTAAAGCTTGTGTAAGACTTTGCGCTGCTGCTTGTGGACTTGTTCTACCTGCTTTAACTTCCAAGGCTGTTCTCATAACTGTTGGATTGTTGAACATATGATTTAACACACGAAATCTTGCTGCTTTTGGTATGTTTTTCATTGGATTGGTAAATTGACCAGTTCTAATTGCGTCTGCTGCAAGTGAACCCGCTCCTTTTGCTCCTGTATCACGCAAGAAAACAAGATCATCTGCCATTTGTTTCATATCTTTTACAGCTTGTTCGCCCAATACTTTATTAAGCATTTCTGGTTTGTAAGAATCTATTGCATTCCGCAATGAATAAGCAGCTTTTTCATTAATAAAAACATCTTCGTCTACAGATCCAAGAATATCATTCACAATTGTTCGTCTTATTGTTTCTTGAGCTTCAGGACTGTCATTAAAAAATTTAAGTATTCGATTCATTTGAGCACGAGTCATATTACGGTTTGTAATCGCCGCTGCCGCTTCTTCTGGGTCAAGGTTTCCAGAGTTTAAACGTTTTAGAATACTAGATTGAGCAGACTCTTCTAATCCAACTTGCGCATCTCTAACACTACGGAGCGTTTTAACTATACCTGCGTCTGGATTTTGAGCTACAATACGTTGTAGCGTTGCATCATCAATCTTTTTAACACCGCCATACGCTAATGATTTAGCAAGATTTTGCACTTCAGACCATTGATTTCCAAACAATAGCTTTCCTGTTTTGTCACGGTTCATACGTTTAATTTTGCCATAAAACTGAACACCGTTAAATTTTGTTGGATCAGCAAAATCTTTGTTGGAATCTAACAAAGCCTCATCAAGATAACGTTTTGCTAAGTCTTGGCGAACAACTTCACGTTGCCCTTTTGCGGCATCTAAAGCTGCTGTAATACGAGCAGGGCTTTGAATGATTTTATCATAATTTCTTCCTACTTCTAACTTTACGTTAACTCCAGGCTCTCCAAGATTTCTAACAATTCCAAGAGTTTCAAGGCGATTAAAAATACGCATTTCTTTACGATAGGCTTTGTTTGCTTCTTGCAATAAGCCCATAGCTTCACGCATTTTATCGGCTTTTTCTCCTTTAATGCCTCTTAGCTCTACTCTTCCTTGAAGCATATTGTCTGCTGTGTCTCTTAAATTAACGAGCAAACGGCGCGGAGTGGTGTCTTGTATGCTTAATTTAGGGTCCATAAGTGTATCTTGTATATTTTTTCTAAGACCACGAAGACCATTAAAACTTGTAAAGCCTTTTTTTACTCCTGATCTCGCAAGATCGTTAATTTGTGTTCCTATCTTTAAAAATTCTTCGGGCGCGGTAGACGCTGCTCCACCATACTTACTACTAATTATGTCATCAAATCTTGTTTTTAACGCACTAATCTCAAAAATAGGAAGTTCGCCACCTTCAGCACTAGCTCTTCTGCCATTTACAGTAATATTTCCAGTAACTTCTGCTAATTTACTATCAACACCTTTATAAAGAGTTTCTGCGTTTTTAGCGAACTCATCATAGTTGTACATCAAAACATCAAGCACAGCATCATCAATGTCTGTACCTTCTTTCGTTGATTTTGTTAAGATTGAAATTGTTTCATCAATGGCATTCATATGAGCTTTTTGAGCGTTATCTAATGACTGTTGTAATTTTTTTGCTTTCGTAGGAGCCGCGTCTGCTATAACCTTTGCAAGATCATCTGCGGTAGCTCCTGCAATTACATTACCTTGCGCATCCATAACTCCCGCATCTTGAAGAAATTTTTGTTTTTTACCCAAAGCAAAGATTACGTTTTGTAAAGCACGTTTTTCTTTTCCTGAAATAGCTTCAGCGATTTGAGATGCACGAGATACAGCCGCAGGCATTCCTGCTGCTTCATAGCTAGGCATACCACCCTCATCCATAATTCTTAATGCTTGTTCGGCTTGTGCCTGACCTAATTGACGCTCACCTTGACCCAAAGCTCTAGCCGCAGTGCTTGCACCTTTACCTGCTCCTCTTATTAATGCACGAACACCTTTAAACGTACCCATTGTAGCAAGGTCAATTGTTCCTGCAAGTAAAGCCTCTGTACCTGCATCTTTGGCTACTTCTAATCCAGTTTGTTTTTGTAATCCTAATAACTTCTCAATGCCTTCTTCAACAAGCTGACCACCTGCCGCGCCTGCTGCCGCACCAACTGCACCGCCTATAAGAGTTGGCGCACCAATAATCCCACCAATAATTGATCCAATTGTTTCTGGAGCTAATCCCGCAACATCAGAAATATCTCTCAGAGTAAAACCTTCTTCTTCAATTACGAGGTTTTTACCAATAGGTTTCATACCCTCTTTTGCTTGTCCTTCAGGCGTAAGAGCCAATCTTCCTTGAGCATCTTTAGTAAACCCAGACGCGCCAACTCTTTGAAGTAAGAAGTTTTCTTTCTCTTCTGGTGTTTCCATAAAAGAAAGTTTGGCTCTCAAACCGCCTCTAGCTCCTGTTGTATAGTCGAACATTTGTTCGTTTTTTCCAGAACTAGATTGTAAAAGATCTTGAAAACTAGGAGCACGTTGAAAACCAAAATCATTTATATTATTAGATTTTCTTAATTGTCGTAACTCTTCTTGAGGAGACAAATCTGTTTTTCTTTTAGATTCTCTGAGAGCTTGTAATTCTTCTTGTGGAGTCATTAGAAATCACTCATTTTTCTTGGTTCTAATCCGTCTGCTTCTCTTTTTTCGTTAATAGCATCAAGCTCTTCTTTTGATATGTTTGGCATAATATTATATCCAAACTGATTTTCAAAAGTACCTAAAGCCGTGTCTAAATTTTTCTGAGCATCAGTGACAATCATATCGTAGACATATTCTACTTGATTTAAAATTAAATCTAAATCGGAACCTTCTAAACTTAAATCAACTTTAGACACTCTTTTTTCGGCTCTCTTACGTTCACCTTCAGAAATAGTTCTTCCAGATTCTTTTAATATTTCTAAAACGTTATCAATAGCTATATTTGCAAGGGCTTGTTTTGCTTTAGCGGTTGTAGATGTGTCCACATTTAAACCAAGGCTTTTTCCAATCTGTTTAACATTGTCTGCTATTTGTTTAGGAAAACTAACGCCAGCCTGTAGATTTTTTACAAGTTCATTTAATTTTTCCGTATTTTTAGATATTTCTTGGCGATATCGAATAAATCTATTTTTTACATCTTCTTTTTCTTCGGCTAACAACCTAAGAGAAGGAGTTTCACCTTCATAATTTGGGTTTTTAGCATGAGATAAAACTTGCAGAGCAGTGGGAAGATCATCAGCTTTACCGCCAATTAATGAAAAAGCTTTAGGATCTCCTTTAACCCACATTTCACCACGCTCAACAGGTTTAGCTAACTCCTTCATTACATCTATATATTCAGATTTTTGAATAAATGAAAATCTTTCATCAAAATCTGGATTAGTAATTAATTCATTTAATTCTTTTGGATTTAAATAAACAATTCTACCATCTTTAAATTTTTGGTTTCCATCTTCTATATCTGAGCCACGTTCAAAAACATAATAACCAGGTCTGTTTAATTGTTTTTCAAGGTTAGCTGTATCAGTTATTTTATCTGTTGCCTGTGCTTCAAGCGCATATTTTCCAGCAGCTATAGCATTATTTCTAGCCTCTTTTTTAGCAGCCTCAAGTTTAGGAAGAGCAACTTCACCCGCCTGACCAACCGCTCTTAATATATTTCCTACGTTGAAACCACTTCCTGCTCGATTTTGCATAAGTGCAAGACCAAGAGACATTAAAGCCGAACTTTTGTCTGGTTTACCGCTAATATCTATTCCTGTAGCCTCCGCAAAAGCTTTTTTATATTCTTCTATGCTTCTTTCAGTTGGCTTATATGGAGCAGCATCTCTAGCAGAATTTATAAATTCATCCATGCTAGATAAAAACGCAGTAGTAGAAGCATCCTCATTAGGATTGTTGTCTTGCCCTTGACCTACTATTGGCTGAGATTTTAAACCGCCTTGACTGTCTACACGTTTTTCTTCTTTTGATCTAAATTCTTCAGCGGCTTTTTTTCTTTTTTCTTCGTTTCTAACTGATTCATCAGACTTCGGACCACTTATTGGTATTTCAGCCCTATTAAGTTCTTTAGCTATCTCATCAAGACCACTCATTTCAAAAGCGGCGCTGTTAGACGGCATAGCAGATATTCTATCTGAATCTTGTTTTCTCAATGGCTTTCTAGCTAATTCAGACAAATCAGTTTCTAGACTTTTAAAAAGAGGATTGCCTCCTCCAGTTACATTGCCTTGTTTATCTCTAATTATTTCCGTAAGACCACTCTTTTGATTCTCACGCATTTGTTCAAGAGCCGCCCCAAGACCTTTTGGTAACAACTCTTTTTGAACGGTATATTCTGCGTCTTCTCGTAGTTCTTTTATATTTTTATCAAGAGTCTTTTCACCACCTGGGAAAACAAGTCTAAAGCGATTGTTATTAAAAGCATCTCTTTCTTCTTTAATTAAATTAGATAGTGAATCATTATAACTTAAAGGTCCACGACCTATACCCTCTTCTTGAAAAAGTCTTTCAAGTCCTTGACCCTGACGCTTTACCATTTGATTGATAAGATCATTTGGTAAGCCTCTGTTTACTAGCTCTTGTCTATACCGCTCTAAAGAACTTGCCATCTTATGCCCTCTTATTATGCTTGGTTAATGCCCTGAAGCGTTGTGTAAGCCCCAACACCAGAGAGGAATGGGTTAGCAGGAGGCGCATAACTTGCTTGAGTTTCTGAATAAATACCCGCTGAAGGCGTACCTGTAAGCGCACCATAGCCAAACTGAAACGGTAACAGTGCTTGCTCTGTTGGACGCTGATATTCTTGTCTTGCTGTATCTATCATCTGCTGACGATACGCACGTTCATTTTCGCCTACTCCTGTCATAAACGCAAGATCAGCAGGCTGTAACGCTGAATACACACGACCAATATCTGCGGTTGTGCCTGCTAAAGTTCCATATTGACCGCCAAGCGTACCAAACTGCGAACCAAGCTGACCAACAGATTGACCAAGGCCACCCATCAATCGACCCGCTTCTAAGTTTCTAGTGGCTCCTTGTTGGTATGCATCTTGAGATGCAGCAAGGGCTTGAGTGTAAGCTTTATCTCTTAAATCTGTTGCGGCTTTTGATTTTGCGTCAAGAATGCTTCTTTCTATTTCAGCCGCTTGTACACCTTGTCTTGAACCACCAAAAGCACCTGCTCCAACAGCTTTTGCCCTAGCTGTATTTCTAGCCACATTTCCTTGACGCTCAATATCTTTTTCTACTTCGTCTATAACGTCATCAGTATAAGGAGACATAAATTGTGATACATAATCATCAGGATCATACATGCCCCGACCACCAGAAACATACTGTGCGGCAGGGCCAAAAAATGTCTTTGCTTCTCCCACAGTACCAAGACCACGACCTAATGCTTCAATACCACCTGTGGCGGCACCCCCCGCTGTTTCAAAATAAGGAGTATAGCGACCCATAAAATCTGGAATGCCATCATTATTTGAATCTTGAGAAAGAGCTTGTGCAGCAAATGTTTCTAATCCAAATCCTGTAACATCTCCAGGCTGAACACCTTCAGCATAAATAGGTTTTTTTCCAATAACCTCCCCCGCATCATCAACAATGTCATCAAATCGAATTGGTTGTGCCCGACCTGTTTGACTTGCCATTTTATATGGTGCTACACGAAATAAATTAGGATATGCTGCGGCGTCTAATATGCCGCCTGATAATTTACCGTCTTTTTCAGTTCCAAATATCTGACCTAGTAAGGCTTTTTCTAAACGCTCAATGTATTCTGGACGGCGTTGTACCGCTTCCGATCTGTTTACTAACTCTTCATCAGCCATAATTGTTCGCCTTATTTTCTAACTTGTTCATCATTGAATAAGCTTTCTCAATACCGCGATTTGAATCGCCATTGCCAAGACCTTTTACAGCGTCTTTCGTTAATACAAATTCACCTGCCATAAGCATAGCAGGAACGTCATCTTTTTGACCTGAACCTTCAGATGGCATGATACCGCCATTACGCCTTGGAAAATATTGGTCATCAATATAACCACCCGCAGCCACTTCAATTGGTCGAATCGCATTTATTGATATATCACCCAAACCACCAAACGGGCTGCTTACCGATCCTGAAGATCCACCACCGCTACTAGATAATTTAGATGCTAATTGTGATCCTACACCCGTTGCTAACGCTTCACCAACTTTAGTATTTAAAAGATTTGTTACTTTACTGTTTGGGTCAAGAACACCTGCTTTTACCAAAAAGTCTGCATAACCAAGCGTTCCTTCGCCTTGTTTAAAAATTGGATTAATTTTAGAAATTGTTTCGCCTGCGGCTTTTCTAGTGACCGCTTCTGCTAAATTTCTATCCACATCAGCTTTTACGAGAGGATCAGCCATTTGAGCAATTTTACCTGGACCCATCACATTAGCTGTTTTTTCAGGTCCACCACCAAACAAACTGTTTAAGTTAAAGCCGTCTGAACCAAGTCCTTGTTGAAAAAGTGCAGAACCCGCCGTGCCAAGAGCAGCAATGTTACCGCCTTTTTTGCCTCCAAGAATCCTACCAGTAATATAATTAGCTAATAAATTTGAGAAAAAAG
>Ga0208157_1001369_pt1 | contig 11111 bp, 15 predicted proteins | sample 5_EtaG_FD_184077 | JGI IMG/M metagenome (GOLD analysis project Ga0208157, IMG submission 184077) | Marine viral communities from the Subarctic Pacific Ocean - 5_ETSP_OMZ_AT15132 metaG (SPAdes) (version 2) | ecosystem: Environmental > Aquatic > Marine > Oceanic | place: Pacific Ocean | collected...
TAACGCAGCTACAGGTAATGCACCAAATATTTCAGCAACTGGTGGAGACACTAACATTGATTTAAATCTTACACCAAAAGGAACTGGTAGAGCAACTTTCAATGGTCAAGGTAAAATTCAAAGTGTTGCAGAAAAAGTTACTACAGCAGCTGTTGGAACTACAGGTACAGTTAACTATGATGTACTTACTCAAGCAGTTTTAAATCACACTACAGATGCAGCTGGTAACTTTACAGTTAATATTAGAGGAGATGGTTCAAATTCATTAAACTCAATTATGGACACAGGTGAATCAATCACTATAGCATTTATTGTAAAAAATGGCTCTTCAGCTTATTACAATAATGTAGTTCAAATTGATAGTTCAACTGTTACTCCAGAATGGCAAGGTGGATCAGCACCTACTGGTGGTAATGTGAACTCTTTAGATGTTTATTCTTACACAGTTATTAAAACTGGAGACGCTACGTTTACAGCGTTAGCTTCTCAAACACAGTTTGCGTAATAAATTATTGAGAGGAGAAAGATTATGCCAATATTAGGAAGTATCGGAGCAGGATCCGCAAGAGGCTATGGTTATGCTGCAGGTGGCGGTATTGAAGTAAGTTATTTAGTTGTCGCTGGAGGCGGCGGTGGAGGATTTAATCAGGGTTCTGGTGGAGGAGCCGGAGGAACTAGAATTTCTTTTGACACTCCAATAAATGCTGATTCACCAATTGTTTTAAGTAAAGGAACATCATACACAATTACTGTTGGTAACGGCGGAAATGGAGGAACATCTCCAACAAGCGGTAGTGATTCTGGTATTTCAGGAGGAGACTTAGCAGCAGCCTTTGAAGCCACTGGTGGCGGAAGAGGTGGAGCATCATCTGGTGGCGGCGCTCAAAACGGAGGTTCCGGCGGAGGTAGAGGCGGTACCGGTAATGAGGGTGGTTATACACCCGCAGAAGGTTTTGATGGAGGCACTGGACCACAAGCAGGTGGTGGCGGAGCTACTGAAGTCGGAGGAAATGAAAGTCCTGGACCTACAGGAACAGGCGGAGACGGAATTACATCTAGTATAACAGGTTCTTCAACACCTTATGGTGGTGGAGGCGGAGGCGGAGCCTTTCACGCAAGAGGACCTCAATCACCAGGAGGAAATGGTGGAGGAGGAAATGGCGGAGGTCAAGGTGGAACCGGCCAATCTGGAGACGATGGAAAAGGCGGAGGCGGCGGAGGCGGCGGCGCTGATAATGGTCAAGGAGGAGCTGGTGGTAAAGGAGTAGTTGTTTTAAGTGCACCTGCTGGTTCTACATGGACAGTCGCTCCTGGATCTAATTCTACAAGTACAGCTCCAGATGGAAGAAAAATTGCTACATTTACAGTGTCAGGGACAGCGGAGATAGGTTAATGAAAACTTTTGCTAAATTAGACGAAAATAATGTTGTACTACAAGTTGTTATAGTCGATGATGAAGCTTGCTCTGTAGATATGTCTCCAGAAGGAGAAACATATTGTCAAAATTTATTTAATGGAGGAGTTTGGAAACAAACTAGTCCGGAAGGATCTTTTAGAAAAAGATGTGCTGGCGTAGAAGGCACTTACGATCCTGTAAATGACGTATTTATAAACCCTAAACGTAATGCTAGTTGGATATTAGATAGTGATTTTGAATGGCAAGCACCTGTAACTTATCCAAGTAATCAAGATTACCCACATGATAATGATAGTGGTTTACCTGATGTTTATCCTGTTAATTGGGATGAAGAAAATCAAAGATGGTTGGGAACTGCCAGAATGTCAAACGAAAATTTAGTGTGGAATCCTACTTCTCTTTCTTGGGAAGCCTTGTAAAATATCTAAAATTTGATATATAAGATACCTATAAAGGTATGATATTTAAATATAAGTATTGGTTTTTTAATCAAGTTTTTTCAAAGGCTGAATGCCGTAAGATTATAAGGCATGGTCTTTCTAAAAAAAATAAATTAGCAGTTACAGTTGGTGAAGGTAAAAAAAAATTATCTAAGAAAGAAAAAGAAAAATTAAAAGAAATTAGAAATTCTAATCTTGTTTGGTTAAAAGATAGATGGTTGGTAAATAGAATTGTACCTTATTTAAGAATAGCTAATAAAAATGCAGGTTGGAATTTTGAATTTGATGCAATAGAGGATATTCAATTTACTATTTATAAAAAAGGACAGCATTATAAATATCACCAAGATTCTATGCCTGGACCTTATGATTCTCCAGAAAATCCTACTATGCATGGAAAAATTAGAAAATTATCGATGAGTATTTGTTTAAGTGATCCTGATGATTATCAAGGTGGAGATTTTAAAATTCTTATTCAAGGAGATAAGGATCCTATTAAACTAGATGAATTTACAATTGAAGAATTAAAACCTCAAGGTTCAATTATTGTTTTCCCTTCAGATCAATATCACTGTGTTACTCCAATAACAAAAGGCACAAGATATTCTTTAGTAGTTTGGTGTCTTGGAAAACCTTTTCAATAATGAATAGTTTTAAAGAAAAAGGATATCATTTAGAAAAAAATATAATAAGCAATGATCTTTGTAATTTTTTATATGATTATGTAAAACTAAAATATAAAGTTTTTAATACTTTTTCAAAATATAAATACGATACATTAGAAGTCAATGATTCAGGGGGGAAAAGAGGTGATAATATGTTCGTAGATACTTATTGTTCATACGGAGATTTAGCCATGGATAGTTTATTAAGTACAATTAAAAATAAAGTTGAAGACCTTACTAAATTAAAATTAAGTGAAAGTTATTCTTATTTAAGAATTTATAAAAAAGGAGATATTTTATATAGACATCGAGATAGAAAAGAATGTGCAGTTTCTTTAACTTTAAATTTAGGAGGAGATTGGCCTTTTTATTTTGTTGATAAAAATAATATTAAAGTAAAAGCAAATATAGAAGCTGGAAATGCTCTGTTATATGATGGAGTAAACTTAGTTCATTGGAGAGAAAAATTAACAAAAAAAGAATGTGTTCAAGTTTTTCTTCATTATGTAAAAAAGGGAGCTACAAAGTTTGATAAAAGACTTCATTTAGGTTTACCTGATATTTTTAAATCATAAAATGATAAAAATTATTCCTAATATTATAAACAAAAAACAACAAAATTATTTAAACAAAATAATACAGGATAATAATTTCCCTTGGTATTATTACGACAATGTTATTGAAGGAAGAAATAACAATTATAAAAAATATAAAAACATAACCGAAACATACGCTTGGATTCATACTTTATTTTTTTTACCTAAAGGTATAAATTCTGATTACTTTGACGACTTTAAAATTATTCTTTCTGCACTTGAAAAAAAAGAAAAAGTAAAAATAAAAGAATTATTAAGAATAAGAATAAGAAGAACTTTTTATTGTAAAGAGCATAATTTAAAAAAATATAATTTCCCTCATGTAGATTTACCTGATTGTGGTAGTTATAAATCTTTACTTTATTACTTTGAAGATTCAGATGGAGATACTATGTTTTTTAAAGAGAGACATAATAAACATCAAAAAGTTAATACAACTAATTTAACTATTCATAAAAAAAATAAACCAGTCAAAGGAACTTCAGTTTATTTTGATGGGGACATATATCACGCTGGTAACTCTCCAGTTAATTTTACAAATAGAACTGTTTTAAATTTTGATTTTAAAATACATGATAAAAACAATTAATAAATTTTTAGACAAAAAACTTTTAAAAGATATTAAAGATAGAGTTTTTTCAGAAAATTTTCCTTGGTATTGGAGAAATAACATGATCCCAAATAATAAAGACCACTATTGGTGGAACCATTCTTTCTTTTACGAAAAACAAATACTATCTCCTCACTATGCAGAATGGATAATCCCTATTATAAAAAAACTTAAATTTAAAGAATTAATAGATGCAAGATGCAATATGATGACTAAAGAAAATTTTTCTTACACATCACAGTTACATACAGATTGTAATATTAAAAATGGTAAAACGGCTATATTATATTTAAATACATGTAATGGTGGTACTTACATCAAAGATAAAATAGTAAAGTCTGAAGAAAATAAAATAGTTATTTTTCCCTGTGAAACTTTACATAGGGGTGTAAGTCAAACAGACGTGGATAGAAGGATAATAATAAATATTAATTTTGTTTAAAAAATTACTTATAAATATAAAAGAAGCTACTCCTAACCAACAGAAAAAAGAGTTATGGGATGTAGAGGGAGTTTTACATAATCAAAAATTTAAATTTGATTTAAGACCATTGAAAAATAATATTAAAGGTGGTTCTTTTAAAACCAAAGCTGATAAAATGGTATTTGATTTAAAAGATCAATATATTATTGTAGACATAGAAGAACTTCATCAATACTTAAAAGATAAACCTTCAAAAATAGTTCTATTAGACGATTTGATATCTAAACTAGATTGGAATATAATACTACCAAAATAATGAATTTCGATATATTTCCCACAAAAATTTATGTAGGCAACATAGATGCTCAAAAAATTAAAATTAAAGAAAATAAAATCTCTAACAAATGGAATAACGTTGCTACTAGCCATCCTACAAATAATTTAGACAATACCCTTGAAAAAGAATCTTTAGATTATTTATTTAAAACAATAACTACTTTATTGGACGAGGTAATACATAAACCTTATCGGATTAAGTTAATTAATATATGGAAAAACTATTATAAAAACAAAGATTTTCAAGAAACACATATTCACCCTAAATCAAATTTTTCTTTTATAATTTATGAAAAGATAAAAGAATCACAAACTATATTTTACGCTCCTAATCATTTTTTAATTCAATCTATATTTGATGAATCCACTTTATATACACAAACCTTTAAGCCTAATTTAACTAAAAATCAGATTATTATATTTCCTAGTTTCTTAGAACATAGCGTAGAACAGCATAATAATTCTATTAGTATTGCAGGTAACTTTAATTTTGCCTATATTAAAGGCAGTTGATCTCCTCCCTAAAACCTTATATAATCCTTAGGTTATGTTACAGAAACTCAATTTTAAACCAGGATACAATAAACAAGACACGGAATCAGGGGCCGAAGGTCAATGGGTAGATGGAGACTTTGTAAGATTTAGATATGGCTTACCTGAAAAAATAGGGGGTTGGCAACAACTTACAGCCGCTGATCATACCTTACCAGGTGCTGCTAGAAAACAACATGCTTTCAGTAGTTTTAAAGGTGAAAAATATACAGCTATAGGAACGTCTCAAGGTTTATTTTTATATTATGGAGAAGCATTTTATGACATTACTCCTTTAGATACAGCAATTACTGGAGCAACATTTGATACTGTTGAAGGCTCTAGCACTGTTACTGTTAATAAAGGATCACATGGATTAGCTGTAGGAAGATATATTACCTTTACAGGTGTCGTAACTCCTAATGGATTCACAAGTTCAACTACTTTTACTGAAGGTGCTTTTGAAATATTAACCGTGCCTACTGATAATACTTTTACTATTCAAACTCCAATTGCAGCTGTTGCTGGTGCTACATCTGGAACAGGGGGAGCTACAATTAATCCTTATATTATAGTTGGACCAACAACTCAAACAGTTGGTTATGGTTGGGGCACGTATCTTTGGGGCAATTCTACTTGGGGCACTGAACGATCTACAAGTAATGTGGTTCTGGTACCAGGAAACTGGAGTCTTGATAATTTTGGAGAAGTATTAGTTGCAACTATATTTGATGGTCGAACATTTACTTGGAATGCAGGGGCAGCTGGACCAAGAGATATAAGAGCATCACAATCTACAACTAATTTTAATACAACTAACAATCCAACAGCCACAAGAATTTCTATAGTGTCTGATAGAGACAGACATTTATTTCACCTTGGAACTGAAACAACCATAGGTGATGCTTCAACACAAGACCCAATGTTTGTAAGATTTTCTAATCAAGAAGATTTAAATACCTATGCACCAACTGCAACCAACACTGCAGGTAGCTTTAGACTAGATACAGGTAACGAAATTAGAGCAGCCATACAAGGTAAAGATTATATTTTTGTAACAACTGATTTATCTGCTTATGTAATTCAATTTGTTGGTCCACCATTTACTTTTTCTGTTAGACAAGTAGGTACTAACTGTGGATGTATTGGTCAACATGCAATGTCATATGCAAATGGAGCTGTCTGGTGGATGTCAGGTGAAGGTGGTTTTTTTGTATATGATGGTACAGTTAAATCTTTACCATGCCTTGTAGAAGATTTTGTATACTCAACTGATGGAGATAATTTAGGATTAAATTACGATTCTGCAGATGTTATTTATTCTGCGCCTAATTCTTTATATACAGAAATAAATTGGTTTTATCCTAAAGCAGGTTCAAGTCAGATTGATAGATGTGTTACTTATAATTATTCTGAAAATGTATTTACAACTTCATCATTAGATAGAACAACTTATCAAGACCAAGGTGTTTTTCAATTACCTCATGCTACAGATTATAACGATAGTACAACTCCAGTATTCCCTGATATATCTGGTATAACTAATAAGTACGGAGCATCTATTTACTATTGTCATGAGAAAGGTGATGATCAAGTTAATAGTTCAGGTACCACTTCAATTGATGCATTTATTCAATCTGGAGATTATGATATTACCTCGCGTAAAAGCGCATTGGGTCAGGCAACAGGAGTCGTTGATTATAGAGGAGATGGAGAATTCTTTATGTCAGTCAAAAGATTTATACCTGATTTTAAATACTTACGAGGAGATGCTACAGTTACATTATTTGTAAGTTCTTACCCTGATGATACAGCGGTTAGTTCACCACTTGGACCCTTTACAATTACAAACTCTACTGATAAGGTAGATACTAGAGCAAGGGGTAGATTAGTATCTCTTAAAATTTCAAATGATGCTGTAGGTGAATCATGGAGATATGGTACACTTAGAGTTGATGCGCAACCAGACGGCAGAAGATAATGATAGATAAAAGAATAACTAATAGAAAAAATTTTCAAGGTGGAGGTAGAGATGCTTCAACAACTTCTTTTTCACAATCATTTGATAGACAACATGGAACTAACACTGCGTCAAGAGCTAATAAAACTGTAGACAGACAACAAAGAGAAGGTCAAAATCAAGCAGATAGAGATAATAGAAGAATAGAATTAAACAGACTTGCTAGACAATCAGCAGCAGAAAAAGAACCTGATGTAAAACCAAATCCATTTCAAAGAGGTGGTGGTAAAGGAATAGGAGGACTATTAATGTCTTTACTTGGATTTGCTATGGGTATTCCAGGTCTTGGTTTAGCCTTTTCTAAAAAAGGAATGAATTTTATAAATGAAAAATTTAGAGGAACTAACCCTGATGGTAGTATTAGAACTCAAGCTCAATATGAACAAGAAATGGAAGACAGACGAAAGCAAAAAAGACTAGATAAATTATTTGCTGTAAAAGACAGAGGTTTTAATCAAATTGGTTTTGGTAACTTTACTAAAAAGACTGTAGATTTTACTCCAGGTCAACAGGCTAAGATAGATGAATTATTAGCACAAGGTGTTAGACCTAGCACTGCAAGAAACGTTTTAACAGGTAGAGATTTAAATTTAAGAAATACTTTAAATAATAATACTATAAAAGAGTTAGCTACACCCGATATTAATAACGCAAGTTTAGTAAATGAGTTTGGACAATCTCCACAATTTAATGCTAGCTTAACAAATGAGTTTGGACAATCTCCACAATTTAACGCAAGTTTAGTAAATGAGTTTGGACAATCTCCACAATTTAATACAGGTTTAATAAATGAGTTTGGAGTTGCAGATAAAGGTATAATGGATTCTAATGCAGCTTTTGCTTTTGGTCTTCCTTATGGAACTGCAGATGAAGGTTTTGTATCACCTTATGGAACTGCTGATGATCAAGGAGCTAATCTTTTAGGAGTACCCGAAATGACTGCATCTTTACCAAACAATAATTATTTTGTTGGATTAACAGATAAACAAAAAATGTTACTAGATCAAAGAAAAGGAATGCTAGATGCTTTAGGTGATCAGGGTATATTAGATACTATTAGATCAGAAGATGATCCTAATGACCCAGCAACATTAGAAGATGTAAGAAATTATTATAATATAGCATAATGGCAAAGATAAGTAACTATATACCTGAACCTAAACCAGAGTATGAAGTAGAAAACCAAAGACAAATACTTGAGTCTTTAAATACAATGAAACAACAACTTAATTTTTCTTTTCAACAAGACTTGAAAAATGAACTAGATACATTTAACTATTTCTTATCATGAGTATATTTTATAAAAATCAAGGTTTTAAACAAACTGATACAGCTAAAGCAACGGTGCTTACTTGCCCTGTTGATGGAGCAATTATAGTTAAAAGTATATATTGTGCAAACAATGATGGATCTTCAGCTATTTTAGTAAATATGAATTTTGTTGATTCATCAGATTCTAATACTGAATATGAATTTTTTAGAGATGACGTAGCAGCTAAGTCACAAATAAATGCCTCACCTCAGGGCTTGAATTTAGAAGCAGGTGATGCTATAACTGTACAAGCAGCTACAGGAAGTAGTAAAATACAAGGCCTGATAAGTTATGCTTTAATAAATAGAGAGAATGAAAACGGATAATATAATAAAAATAGATTGCACTACACTAACTACGTGGCGTAATACTAAAACAAACGAAGTGTTTAAAGAGAAAGTAGAAGGACCCGATATTGTACAAGATGTTACAGTTCAGGTTTCTCCTAAAGGATTAGACCTAATGCAGAAAGTGATGAATAAACAAAATGATAATAAGAAATCAAACACCTAAAGGTGGAACTGAATTACAATTTAGTTATTTAGAAAAATACGTAGACAAAAAATTATTAGACCAAGTACAAATCTGTACAAGTGTTCCAGGTAAAGTACCAATTGATCCTAATAAGGTAAATATACTTTGGCAAAAAAATTCTTGGGACCAACCTAATTTACATCCATGGTTTAAAGATAAGAACAATCACAAACAATATGATTGGTATGTATTTAATTCACATTGGAATTTTGAAAAATTTAGAATGATGTTTGGATTACCATTGGAAAAATGTGTGGTAATTAAAAATGGTATTGAACAAATACAAAAAGCTAAACCATATGAAAAAGGTCAGCCTATTAGAATTATACATCAAAATACACCTTGGAGAGGACTGAGTGTGTTGTTAGGTGCTATGCAATTAGTTAAGAATCCATTAATTACTTTAGATGTTTATTCATCCACAGAAGTTTATGGTAAAAGTTTTTACGAAAAAAATGATCATAACTATACAGAACTTTATGAACAAGCAAAAAAATTACCTAATGTAAATTATTTAGGTTATAGACCTAATAATTATATTACAGACAATATGCATAAATATAATATGTATGTGTATCCCAGTATTTTTGAGGAGACTTTTTGCATATCTTTATTAGAAGCTATGGCTGGAGGTTTGTATTGTATTACAACAAACTTAGGAGCTATCTTTGAAACAGGTGCGGAGTTTCCAATGTATATTCCTTTTGATGACAATTATAAAAGATTAGCTAGTAAATTTGGTTATGGTATTGAAGCTGCTGCTAACACACTACATGAACCACAAATACATAATCACATAGAATCACAATCTCACTACGCTAATATATATTACAGCTGGAGTAAAATAGGATCAGCTTGGACAAGATTTTTACAAGGAGCTATAAATGCAAAAAAGTGATAAGGCCTCGGGCCAAAACAATGAACCCATTTGGTTTAATCAAGACGATACGAAAGTAACAGAAATAAACATAGGTTCTCATTCACCACATAAAATTATGGTGTGTACCCCGTGTCATAGTGATACTTCGATGCACTACACTCAATCAGTTTTAAAATTTCAACAAGATTGTATGCAGAGAAAAATACAAGTTAGCTTTACTTTGATGAAATCCTCTTTAGTTACTCAAGGTAGAAATTTGTGTGTGGCTGAAACTTTAAACCACGAAGACGGTTACACACATTTATTATTTATAGATTCCGATATAGACTTTCAATCATCTACTATATTTAAAATGTTAGATGCAGATAAAGATATTATTGCGTGTCCTTATCCTATGAAGATGTTAGATTGGGATAAGATATGGAGAAGACTACAAACTAAAGAAGACGCTATTACCTCTGCAAAAGATTTGGCGAGAGCTGGTTATACTTACCCATTAAAAGTAGAAGATGCTACTAACATACATAGCGAAAAAGGATTGATAGAAGTAACTCATGCTCCTACAGGATGTATGTTAATTAAAAGAGAAGTGTTAGAAAAAATGATAAAACACTACCCTGAATTAGAAATATTTCAACCTACCTATATTAATGGTAAGGAAGAGAAAAAACATAATATGTGGAATTTATTTGATACTATTCATGATCCTAAAACTAAACGTTATTTTGGAGAAGATTTTGGTTTCTGTCAAAGATGGACAGATATGGGGGGTAAAGTATATGTCTATGTAATGGATGCTATTACACACGTTGGAGAGTTCCAATACTGTGGTCGTTTCTTTGATGATTTATATCAAGGTACAAGGCCTGTAAAACCCATTGACGAAGACAAAAAAATCAAATAAACTATTATATTACAGGATTTCTACGCCTGCTTAACAGTATAAATATATTTAAATTATGGCGATTTCAAACATGCAACAACCTAGACAAATGTACGGCTTAGGAAGCTTCGTAAAAAAGATTGGTAAAGGAATTAAAGGAGCAGTTAAAAGTGTAGCTAAAATAGCTAAGTCTCCTTTAGGTTTAGCAGCTTTAGGTTTAGGCATTAATCAATTTGGTATACCTTTTGCTGGTGGTGCAGGTAAAGGTTTTTTAGGTAGTCTTATGGGAAAAGCTAGTAACTTAGGTATGGGTGCTAAAATAGGCTTAGGAACTGCATTTGCTACTTACTTAGGTAGTAAAGGTATCCAAGGAGGTGAAGTAGAAGAAATAAAAAGAGACCCAGCTAAATTGAGTATCTATCTAAAAGACTATTATACTAAATTAAATCCTAATGCCAGTGAT
>Ga0208157_1001370_pt1 | contig 11107 bp, 15 predicted proteins | sample 5_EtaG_FD_184077 | JGI IMG/M metagenome (GOLD analysis project Ga0208157, IMG submission 184077) | Marine viral communities from the Subarctic Pacific Ocean - 5_ETSP_OMZ_AT15132 metaG (SPAdes) (version 2) | ecosystem: Environmental > Aquatic > Marine > Oceanic | place: Pacific Ocean | collected...
TCGGTGATTTGATGTGGTATGTTGCTCAAGCGTGTATGGCACTGGGTTATTCTTTGGATGAAGTCGTTGCTCGCAACGTCAAGAAACTTGAGAAGCGTTATCCTGGTGGACAGTTTGATGTTTACTATTCTGAAAATCGTGAGGAGGGAGATCTGTGATGTCTACAGCAAACAAGGAAAAAGTAAAAGTAACAGTTGATGACCTTAGACAAAAGTATCCATCTTTTGATGAGGAGTTTAATAAGTCTTGGAGGAGAATCGTTCGTAGAGCACTTTCTGACCAAGTTGCCAGGAATCCAAATAGCAAGTGCTTGAGGGGAGTCAAGGATGTTGTAAGAAATCATTTTTCTTTTCTCTTTGATGATGATGAGTTAAATAAAATTGTTGATATGATTTCAAACCGATTTAATACTCGTAAACTATCTCCCGAATGGGATGATTGGAGAGAGAATCTTCCTAATATTTTTCCAGAAAAATCCCTTGGAAATATTTCTTGGTTTGAAGATGATGATGGAATTCCCGAAAGTGTATCTGTGATTGAAGAAAAAGAAACTAAAATTAAAGAAGGATGTGCTGTGATTATTATTCAGGACGGTAATTTCAAATCAGAATATACTAATGTTCCTTCAGATGTAGCATTGACTATCAATGCAGAACTTTCTAAAGCACTATCGTAAGGAGGGAGACTTGTGAAAGATTTCAAAATCCCCTTTGCTATCGTATCATTTCTGTTAGTTCAGGGAGCAGGTGCAGTATGGTGGGCATCTCAAGTTGATGGACGAGTCCGAACTCTTGAAGCACAGAGTTTAAATATTGCTAGAGAAAACCGTAGGTACATTGAACAAGTAATTCAACCATCCTACGGAATCAGTAAAAATTGGAACAATCAATACCACAATGAGTGGGTACTAAAAGGAGGTTGGAAATGAGTTGCGACAAAAATATTGATCTTACATTAGGTCTTCACGATGCAGCACTAATTCGTGAGGTTTTATTTCGATTGACCAAACAAGATAGTTACGAATTTCCTGGACAACAAACTATTGTCATTCGCAACTTTATTCGAAATTTGGATGAACAGATCGAAGCAAATCTTCCTGAAGATCACAATCACTGACCCTTCGGGGTTTTCGGGGAATTAACTCAGTTGGTAGAGTATCTGCTTTGCAAGCAGGCTGTCAGCGGTTCGAGTCCGCTATTCTCCATAAATATTTAAAAACCAGATGGAACAAGAGTACATAAAAATACTTGCAAAAGATTTTCCTGGTAAGTCATACGATAGTTTTATTGGTTATGTCTATGGTAAACTCACAGAAAGGATTGAAAATTGCAAAGGAAAAGAGAAGGATAAATATATAAAGATACGACGACGTATGCACGAATACATTTTAAGTAATCGGTCGTCAATTACAGCGAACTTGCGTAAAGCGAAATAATGAAATTCTTTCATCAGTTTCAAGAATCCGTTGCGGCACAGCAAGCGGCTAGGATGGGACTGCAAGGTGATGGTCATGGAGGTTGGTACGATCGTTCCAGCGGGGAGTTTGTTGCCAAAACAGAAAAGGGAAAACTAAAGTTTTATAATAAGAGACAAAGAGTAGGTCAGCAGGATCCTCCACAAACAGAAAAAGAAAAGAAGATATCAGATCCTAATTTCAATGATCCTAGCATTGAAGATGAAGCAATAAACGGAACTCCTGAAGAACAGCAGGCAATGATGCAGCAGCAAATGCAAGCTGCAGCAGAGCAAGAAGCAATGGCACAACAGCAGGCAGCTGCTGAACAACAACCAGAAAAACCAGTAAGACACCTACCGGTAGAGAAAACCAAAGGAACTCTCACAGTTGCTTTTGGTCGTTTCAATCCTCCACATCTAGGACACTTACAGTTGATGGATACTGCTGCTCAATCTGCAGAAGCAGAAGAGAGTGACTATATGATTGTTCCATCACGTAGTCAGGATGAGAAGAAAAACCCATTAGATCCTGATACCAAAGTCTCTATTATGAGACAGATGTTCCCTCAACATAGTGAACGTATCGCAAATGACACAAGCACAAGAACTATCTTTGATGTTCTGAAGAGAGCACATAATGATGGATATGCCAATGTAAGAATCGTTGGTGGTGCTGACAGAGTTAAAGAGTTTGAAAAACTCTCCAACAATTATAATGGTGATCTTTACAATTTTGATAACATTGAAGTTGTTTCTGCTGGAGACAGAGATCCTGACTCTGATGGTGTAGAAGGTCTTTCTGCATCAAGAATGAGACTTGCTGCATCTGAAGATGACTTCAAAACATTTAGATCTGGTATGCCACCAGAGATGAAACCTAAAGATGCTAGAGCAATCTTTGATACTGTTAGACAGTCTATGGGTATAATGAATGAAGCGTGGGAGATTGCACCCAAGTATAACTATCAGACTCTTCGTGAGAATTATATTCAAAAGAAAGTATTCCAGATTGGTCAGTTGGTAGAAAATCTGAATACAGGTTTGATTGGACGTATCATTCGTCGTGGCACAAACTATCTGATCTGTGTTACCGAAGATAAGATTATGTTTAAGTCCTGGATTAAGGACGTTAGTGAAGCAGTAGTCAATGGAACAACTAAATCTGGTGTTGGACCAGATCAAAGACTTGTTGGAACTGATGCTTACAGAAAGTATGTTGAGAGTTTGGTTCCTGGTAGTACCTACGGAATCCATTTCATAAATAAATATAAGATAAGAAAATAGTATTCTAGAGTTATCCCGATGACTAACAAGATATTTGAGGACCTTCCAGCAAGGAAGCATCCACAGGCTGCTGCAGGTGGTGGCGGTGGAGATGCTCCAGAAGGAGGAAAATCTGCTCCTGCTCCTGCTGCTAAAAGTGAAGATGGTGGTAAGAAAGCTCCTGCCGCTACTGGTGGAACTGAAGAAAACTCAGAGAAGAGAGTTAGACAAGCAGTGTATGATATCCGCTATCGTGCAAGAAGGGAAGATATTGATCTGAAGGCAGCATATTCTCAATATATGGGGAATACATCTATGAGTGCTCAAGAACAGGCACAGGTAAAAGCAAAACTATTTGGAAAAGAGGGTGGCGTGAAAGAACAAGTATCAGTTGAAGGTGCCGATTGGGTAGTAGAAGATCTTGCCTCTGCAATGGGTAAAGTCTTCACTGTGAAAGAAGAGAAACCACTTGAACTGGTTTATGAGCGTATGATGATGGCAAAGAGAGATGGTAAGGAAACCACTCTTTACAGCGTTCGTGTTACTGATCCTAAGTCTGGTAAAACTTATACTAGAGATGCAAATCGTGAAAAGATTACTCAACTGAGAAATGCAGGTCTTAAGGTCGAAATGTCTGACCATAAGCCTGGTGAAGCGCAGAGAGATATGTCGAAGAAGAACGACGGCAATCTTGCTAACAACTATCCTCCATACAATAAAGTCACCAGAGGCGACGTAATCGCTGGTGCTAAAGGTAAGGACCAGATGGGTGGTAAAAATGTAAAAGAAGGAACCACACTTACAGGACCAAGAAACGGAAAAAAGATTGATGTAATGAAGTCGGGTGAGTCAAACATTGTTAGTGTTTTCCCAAAAGACGGATCTGATCCACAAATTCAAAAACCAACCCTTCAGGCAGGTCACGTTCCAAGTAAAGCACTTGATCTCTTCCAAGAGATGAGTACAATTTGTCCTAAACACGGAACAGGTCCTTGTAAATGTAAGGATGGTAAGGAAAAGGATAAAATGAGAGATACTCGTGGTGATAGAGCACCTAGAGAAGTTATTAAGAATAAGTTGAGAGCAATGGGTCTCAAAAATCCAATGATTATGCAGGATTCAGAAGAGTCTAATAAGGATTATGCTAGGATAGCATCCGCTGACACTGCAAAAATGGTGAGCGAAGAAGATTCTGATAGAATGAAGGATCGTCGTATGGAACGCGGTGGTGTTGGTGGTAATATTGATTACAGCAGACCACCTGCTAAACCAAACCTTGCAGGTAAGAAGGGAACATCAGAACCAAAACCACATCCAACTAAAAAGACTGCAATCGAAACTGTTGCGGCAGAGTTGAGAGCAAGGTATGGTGGTAGTTCAGTAATTGGTGGAACTATTAAGAAAAGAGAATCTTGAGCTATATAATGGTAGAACTTTGATGGTCTACCATTATGTTAGGATTTCTTCTTCCCCTCGCATCAAAAATTATCTCTGATGCAGTCGCTAAACTTCCTGATGATGAGGAACTTGGTGAGAAATTGATTGACATCTGTCTTGTCATTCTTGGTAAAGCAGTTAAACTGACCAAGACTGATATGGATGATAAACTGCTGGAAACAGTTACAGCGGCGATTAAATCACGCGATTGAAGATTTTTATAAATATTGATATAAAGAATTTATAGGTAAGGGAACATGGCTCTTTGGGGCAATAAAGACCAGATCGGTTATTCTAAGGGTACGATCGCCGTTAACTTAGGTACTGGAGTCATTACTGGTTCGGGTACTACCTTCGCCACTTCTGGGTTTGAACTCAATAATGGTGATGTAATTACAGTTGGTGCTGGTGCTACTTATGGTTCGGCAGTTGTTCTGTCTGTTGCCAGTAACACTAGTGTAACTGTTGCATCCACAGAATTCCTGATCTCGGATAGCACTAACACTATTCCTGCTGGAACCTCTTATGAGATTTCGCAGAAACCTGGTTACTCTATCAGCGACACCAACTACAAGGCACCAGTTGCTAATGGTAGTGTCAATAGAGAAGTCTTTGGCGTAGATACTACCGAGCAAAGTGTTGCAAACGCAGCATCTGGTAATGCACGTAAGTATGCTCCTGCTCACGCTGGTTGGGTTGGCGTTACTACATATACTGACCAGCACGGAAACTTTAGAGTTAAGTCTGAAGTTCTTGTCGCTAGCAGCAGCATCACTAACGACGCAACCGATGATGCTCAATTCCCAGATAGCTGATAACTAGGGTGATTTATGAGATTTGATGAATTGAATGAGAGCAATTATATGCTCTTCGCTATAAAATTTTACGATAACCCACAATCAGTTACTAGGGATGACTTTGAGTCTGACTTGAAGCGGATAAGGTACGTAAAACGTTTATTAAAAAGATATAGGAATTCGGGTGAACTTAAGGTTCACCTGATTCTCAACCATTTAATTATCTTATTCAATGTTTTTAATGATGCTACAGTCCCTCTGTTGTTCTACAACTTAGAGGAAGATCTTTGGCCATCTATAAAAAGTTTTCTAGTCTTTTTAAAGAGAGTCCCAGATTATCCGCAGACTGTTGTTAATAATATCGAACCAGACTACAACTGTTTACAAGAGTTAAATTCACTCTAATGGATATTAATAGAGTTATTGATATTATAAGGACTCTTAAAGAGGATGCACCTACAATGTCTATGGGTGCTGGCGGTATCGCTGGTTCTGTAGAAGCTTCTAATTACGATCCAAATTTTACTCCTCCTGTAAGAAACAAGAAAAAGAAATATATCTATCAGAAAGGAATGAGAAAATGGTGGATGAACAATGGATGACACTGCTGGAGTCAATACAGCAATTCTAGAAAGACTAGAACGAGTTGTGGAGTCTTTACAGGATAACTCTGTGAAGATGGGACAACTACTTGCTGTTCATAACGAAAAATTAGAGAAACAAGACAGGATTGACGCAGTTCTATTTGAGAAAGTAGAAAGCGTACATAGAGAAGTCAATAGAAGAGCAGACGAGATAAAGAAAGGATGTGAGAGGGACATTAGATTAATTGATGATCGTCTCCGTCTTATGGAAAAGAAGATGTGGAGTATTGCCGGTGGTCTGATTGTCATCTCATTCATTGTCAGTGTGCCAGGTCAGAAAGTGTTAGGAAACATCTTGACTCCCAGTGCTCCGCAGGTTATAATACAGGAATAGTAAAAGACCTTTGTAATGGATCTGATTGATTCCAAATATATTAGTCTGGTCTCTTCACGTCTACAGAAATTTAAAAAGGTCAAACCTGACCTCTATAACTTCCGATGCCCTATCTGTGGTGACTCACAGAAGAACAAGAACAAGTGTCGGGGGTATCTTTATGTCGTGAAGAATAACACTAATTTCAAGTGCCACAACTGTGGTGCTAGTTTATCGTTCAACAATTTTGTGAAGAAGATTGATACTACTCTTCACAAGCAATATACACTTGAGAAGTTTAAGGAAGGTCATACCGGTAGAAATTTTGTTGTTGAAGAACCAACATTTACTTTCAAGAAACCCGTATTTAAGAAAAAGTTAGATCTACCAAAGGCATCTGAGAATCCTGATGCTAGGGAATATCTTGAAAAACGTAAACTAAATCCTGATAAGTTTTACTTCACAGACACATTCAAGAAGTGGACAAATACTAAAAAACAAACGTTCGATTCTACGTATAGGGATGAACCACGTATCATCATACCGATGTATGGTACAGGTAAAAATTTAATGGGATTTCAAGGAAGAAGTCTAACTCCTAATTCTGTTAAATATATCACTGTGATGTTGGAAGATGATTCTCCGAAACTATACGGACTTGAAAAAATCGATGAAAAGAAACCAATCTACATCGTTGAAGGACCCTTCGACTCCACGTTCGTGGAAAACGCTGTTGCTATGTGCGGGTCCGATGTTGATATTCGGTCGTTTAATTGGAGCGATTATATTTGGGTTCTTGATAATGAACCTAGGAATAGAGAAATCGTCAACAGAATTTCCAAACTCATCGATAGAGGAGAGAAGGTAATCATCTGGCCAAACAATATTATTGAAAAAGATATCAACGATATGGTTCTCTCTGGACATAACGTTATGTGTGTGTTAGAATCAAATACATATCAAGGTTTAGAAGCAAAAGTTAAATTCAACAATTGGAAAAAGGTATGAGCAACGGGACAAAGGTTATTAAGAGAGATGGTAAAACTGAACTTCTTGATCTAAATAAATTACACGTAATGGTGGAAGAATCCTGCAAAGATCTTGCAGGTGTCTCTGCTTCTCAAGTTGAGATGCAGTCAGGCATTCAATTCTATGATGGTATTACAACAGCAGAAATTCAAGAGATCTTGATTCGTTCTGCTTCTGATTTGATCGACTTGGATCATCCTAATTACCAGTTCGTAGCAGCACGTCTGCTGTTGTTTGCCCTTCGTAAGCAACTGTTTGGTAGGATGCACGAAAGTCCTACTGTGAGAGTCCACACAGAGCGTTGTGTAGAGCGTGGTGTATATGATTCGGAGATTCTGAATCTTTATACTAGTGAAGAGTTTGATAAACTTGAGTCATATATCGACCACAGTCGCGATATGCTTTTTACCTATGCAGGTTTACGTCAAGTTGTTGACAAATACCTTGTGCAGGACAGAAGCACCGGTGCTCTCTATGAGACACCTCAGTTTATGTACTTGATGATTGCTGCGACAATCTTCTCTAAGTATCCAAAAGAGTCACGTTTGAAATACGTAAAGGAATACTACGATGCAATCTCAAGGCACAAAATCAACATTCCAACTCCCATCATGGCAGGAGTTAGAACGCCACTTAGACAATATGCTAGCTGCGTCCTTGTTGACGTTGATGACTCCCTCGATAGTATCTTTACTAGCGATATGGCTATTGGCAGATACGTTGCACAAAGGGCGGGTATCGGCATCAACGCAGGCAGAATCCGTGGCATCAACGCTAAAATCCGAGGCGGTGAAGTTCAACACACAGGTGTTGTTCCTTTTCTTAAAAAGTTTGAATCAACTGTCCGCTGCTGTACACAAAATGGAATACGAGGTGGCTCAGCGACTGTCCACTTCCCAATCTGGCACCAAGAAATAGAAGATATTATTGTCCTTAAGAACAACAAAGGAACGGAGGATAACCGTGTCAGAAAACTTGACTATTCGATTCAAATCTCAAAAATTTTCTACGAAAGATTTATTCAAAACGCAGAGATCTCCCTCTTCTCACCTCACGATGTTCCAGGTCTTTACGATGCTTTTGGCACTGAATCGTTTGATGATCTCTATACAAGTTATGAATCTGATAGATCAGTTCCGCGCAAGACTATTGGGGCACAAGATCTGATTCTGAATATTCTTAAAGAACGTGCCGAAACTGGTCGTCTTTATATTATGAATATTGATCACTGTAACACTCATTCATCTTTCTTGGACAAAGTTGAGATGAGTAACTTGTGTCAGGAAATTACTCTGCCTACCAAACCTCTTCAGCATATTGATGGTGAAGGTGAAATTGCTCTCTGTATTCTCTCTGCTATCAACATCGGCAAAATTCACAAGAATGAAGATCTTGAGTCTCTTTGTGATTTGTCTGTCAGAGCACTTGATGAACTGATTGACTTCCAAGGATATCCTGTCAAAGCAGCAGAGATTGCTACAAAGAGTCGCAGGTCTCTTGGAATCGGTTATATTGGTCTTGCACATTACCTTGCGAAGCAAGGATACTCTTATGATGATTCAGACGCCTGGAAGGCGGTTCACGACCTCACAGAAGCGTTCCAATATTACCTAATCCAATCCACTGTAAATCTTGCAAAAGAAAAAGGTGCTTGTGCGTATAGCAGCCGAACAAAGTATGGAAATGGAATTCTTCCGATTGATACATATAAGCATGACGTGGATGAAATAGTACAGAATGAGCTTACCTACGATTGGGACCGCCTTAGATCTGAGGTTCTCAAATACGGTGTACGGAACTCAACATTGTCCGCACAAATGCCTTCGGAGAGCAGTTCCGTTGTGTCAAATGCCACTAACGGAATCGAACCACCTAGAGGATACCTGTCCATTAAAAAATCAAAGAAAGGACCTCTTAAGCAGATTGTTCCACAATATGGCACTCTGAAGAATGCATACACCCTACTTTGGGATATGACTTCTAACAAAGGTTATATTAATATTGTTGCTGTAATGCAAAAGTTCTTTGACCAGGCAATCTCTGGCAACTGGAGTTATAATCCACTCCATTACCCAGACAATGAAGTGCCTGTATCTGTAATGGCACAGGATCTTTTGACCACATACAAATATGGTTGGAAGACTTCATACTATCAGAACACATATGACTTCAAAACAGATGAAGTTGAAGAGACAAAAGAGTCTCTTGACGGTTTAATTTCAGACTTAGAAAACGCAGAGGAGGATGACTGTGAGTCTTGTAAAATTTAAGACAAATAAAGAGGAAAGACCAAAGGTCGATTCTATGACAGTATTCAATCAGAATCCTGTTGATACCAAGAAACAACCAATGTTCTTTGGTCAACCATTGGGTATTCAGAGATATGATTCATATAAGTATCCAATCTTTGACAAACTCACAACGCAGCAGTTAGGATACTTCTGGAGACCTGAGGAAGTATCCCTTCAGAAAGACCGTGCAGATTATCAAACTCTCCGTCCTGAACAGAAGCATATCTTCACCTCTAACCTGAAATATCAGATTATGCTTGATTCTGTTCAGGGTCGTGGTCCTGGAATGGCATTCATTCCCTACTGCTCTTTACCTGAATTGGAAGCGTGTATGGAAGTCTGGGGATTTATGGAAATGATCCACAGTCGTTCTTACACTCATATCATCAAGAATGTGTATGCAGATCCTTCAGATGTATTTGATCACATTCTGACTGATGATCGCATTGTTGAACGTGCAATGAGTGTGACTGAAGCATACAATGATTTTGTGAATGCAGCACACCAATATGATAGTACCAATGATTGGAAACACGCATTGGAAGAAGTTCCTTATGCACAAGAATCAAGATATGAACTTAAGCGCAAACTCTTTAGAGCAATTGCCAATGTCAACATTTTAGAAGGTATCCGATTCTATGTTAGTTTCGCTTGCAGTTTTGCATTTGGTGAACTTAAACTTATGGAAGGATCCGCTAAAATCATCTCACTTATCGCTAGAGACGAAAATCTCCATCTTGCGATCACTCAAAACATATTGAAGAAGTGGAGAGAAGGTGATGATCCTGATATGGCACAGATTTTCAAGGAAGAGCAACGTTGGTTGTACTCTATGTTTGAGAAGACTGTGAACGAAGAAAAACTTTGGGCAGAGTATCTGTTCAAAGATGGTTCTATGATTGGTTTGAACGATAAACTGCTTCAGCAGTATGTCGAATGGATTGCCAATCGCAGAATGAAAGCAATCGGACTTAAACCACTCTATGACGTACCCGCAAAGAATAACCCACTCCCCTGGACGGAACATTGGATTTCGTCGAAAGGTCTCCAAGTTGCTCCGCAGGAAACTGAAGTCGAATCCTACCTTATCGGAGGAATTAAGCAAGATGTTACCGAAACCACCTTTGCAGGATTTAGTCTCTAGATCATATCAATCATATCGGGAGGCAGCCAAGTCGGATGCCTTCCTTTTTGGTGACTATGATGCGTATCAAGCATTTGAAGATTTGGCGGATGAATTGGATAACAAACAAACTGGATTTTGATTCTTATAAATACCTAAAAAGTATTTGTATAAGAAATGAAATCCTATAGTCAGTTTGTCACTGAATCCAACGAAGTAGTAACAACTCTTGTAGAAGAAGTGTATCAGGATCTTCTTGAAAGTGGATATACCGAAGAACAAATCTCTGCATCATATTACTTTTATGAGCACCTTGTAGAAGAAGGTCTTATTACAGAAAATCCTTTGGCTGCCCTCAAAACAGCTGGCGGAGCATTAGCGAGATCACCAGTCGGCAAGTTGACCGGAAGAGTGATGCCTGGTCTTGGAGCTGCCGTATATGGTATGGACGCTATGGATAAATTTAAAAAAGGTGATTGGGGTGGTGGATTAATTCAGGCAACTGGTGCAGGCTTGTCACTGGCACCAGGTGTAGGTACTCTTGCTGCATTGGCACCAACAGCACTCAACTTTGCGACTGATCAGCTGGGACTGACTGGTGATAAGAGTAAGGGACAACCAGGTTACAAACCTCCAACATCTGCAGCAACATCTACACCTGCAGCAACATCTACAGGAACAGGAACAAGATCCACTGCAGCAACAAAACCAAGGAACAGCACTGTTCTGGCACTTAAGGGTGGCGTACAAGGTAG
>Ga0208157_1001374_pt1 | contig 11089 bp, 10 predicted proteins | sample 5_EtaG_FD_184077 | JGI IMG/M metagenome (GOLD analysis project Ga0208157, IMG submission 184077) | Marine viral communities from the Subarctic Pacific Ocean - 5_ETSP_OMZ_AT15132 metaG (SPAdes) (version 2) | ecosystem: Environmental > Aquatic > Marine > Oceanic | place: Pacific Ocean | collected...
GCTACTTGTTCTTTTTTTTTATCTTCCTCGTCTGAGTCGTTGTCGGTTAATGTAGCAGCTAAGAGTTTAGCTACTTCGGTTGATGCTACTACTATTCCTACTTCTTGAATAATAGAGCCTATCTTTTTGTCGTCAAAATCATTGCCACCACCTCGTAGTGCATTTCTTAAAACAACAATTAATGTGCGAACACGCACTTTAGCTTCAGCAATGGCAGTAGCTAATTCTAAAATGCCTTTATCTAGTTCGTCTTCTATTCTCACTAATGCATCTATAGTTAGTCTGCATTTATAAGTTTCTTTACCAAGTGTTAGAGGTATTTCACCCTTCAGTGGATTCGCCATCTGACTTTTCTCCTTTATCTAAAGTTGCGTTTGCAACTTGTATAGTTTGTATATTATCTCTGTAATCTACATTTGTAGATAACACCTTAGTTTCTTTGCCATCAATATTCACAGTCTCGCCAACTTTTACATGAGCAGGTAAAACAAGTTCACCTTTATATAACATTCCATCAACAAGACTTTTGTTATGTTTGACCTTGACTTGCTTCATATTAGACTGCTGCAAATGTTATGTAACCTGCAGATTCAAATGTGAATGAATAAGTTGCTTCACCATTGAACTCTCCTGCAAACTCCATACTTGCAATCATAAAAGCACCAGTATATGTTCCTAGATCAGGAATCAAGAACTGAAAGTTTTTAAATGCAGGTGTTTGTGCAGATGAACCATCAGATGTAGGTTGCTGTGCTTGGAATGAAGTTCTTACAAGTGCTTCTGCTGTTGAATCAGTAAAAACTCCTGACCCACTAACTGAAATACTGTTCACCCCTGCACCAGCTAATAAAGTTCTTGTACCAAGACTGTCTTTATTAGTTATATCTACTGCTTCATCATTAAGAGTTATTGATGTTGACCTAAGACCACCAATAGTTACATAAGTAGAACCACTAGTGTTAATTTTCATTAAGACATCTTTACCTTTCTGTGCTGCCATATTTTTCTCCTATAAAATTAGTTTGTACCTAATATTATTGCTCGGAATCGCATGACTCCATGTCTAGTAACACCATCTGGGTCTCTCATTATGTCACTAAATTCAAATCTTAAATTTATTAGATTAAATCCAGTAACGCTCAGATTACTATCATGCAATAAATCGTGTATCTTGTCCATTATTTCCTTAGTTTCTTTACTACCTTTGTATTGTGACCAAATATGTATATTTATAGTGTATTCACCGCCATTCAGATCAACTGTACTGTAATCTATTGCAGTTTCTTCACCTAAAGCAATAAATGGATAAGTATCTCCCTCTACAACTTCATCAAACACACCACATGACAAGGTATCTGTGATTGCACTAACATTAAGTGCTGAATATATAGCACTTTGAAGTTGAAACTGACCAATACTCATTTTAATACACCTTTTTTAAACATAGCGTGTATCTTTCTGCGATTTTGTTCTAATGCTGGTTGCATAAAAGGTCTTTCAGTCATTTGTGTTGTACCAAACTCTAAATGTGCAGAATAAGGTGCTGCTGATATTACTTGACCTACGACACTTCCATCTGCTTTTTTATCTACATTCATAGTAATTTGACTTACTAAAAATCCTGTATCACTTGCTGGTGGTTGGTTAGGTGCAGATGCCCTATGTGATCTTCTTGGCTCATATTTTTGATATAATCTACCTGTGCCACCTTTGGTTATGCTTTCTTTTGCTGTGTTTTGCACCATCAATGTTGCACGAGTAACAAAAGCCTTTACTTTATTATCTTGTAACTTTTTATTCAGTTTTTTGTTAAAAGCATCTAAGTTTTTTATTTTTAGGTCAACACTCATATTGCTACACCTTCAGCACATAAAAGTTTTAAAAATCTTGATCTTTCATCTACATTTATAATGCCTTTGATATCAAACAATCTACTACCAAAACTTATTCTATGATTTGTAGATATATTGTCCATGTGACGAATTGTAACCTCGTGTGTGACCTTTTCTTGAACTATCCCTTGTCTATAGGTGCTGTCGGCTTTCAGTGGCTTAATATTGGCGTAAATAAAAGTTACAGGAGTGTAAGATTGTGAGATACCACCACCTGCATCACGAGTATTAGTAGCAGTTTCTACTTTAACTCTAAAACGCATCTTGCCTATAGAGTTAGACATTTTAACCCAATGCCATTAAGGAAGAAGAACCTAATCCTCTGTGTACTACATAAGGTGCGTACAATGATCTAAGCATAGGTGGATAAGGTAACTTAGAATCATACATATCTCCTCTATGTTCATATAAATATGCTATGTGTTGTAATATGCCTAATCTTAAAGGTTCAGGCACATTATATTGTGATGTGTAACCTGCAACATACTTAACCTCAATTGCATTAGCTACTCTAAGTGCTGTAGGAAAAGTCTCTCCTGTTCTTAATACTATTCTTGCTGGTTCTCTTGCACTATCTAAATAATACTTAGAAGCTGTGAATGTGGTTTCTGTGTCTGCATCATCAAATGTTTTTACATGGGTCACAGATACAACTGGACTTCTTGGCAATACTACATAGTTTTTATAATAGTTAATGTATGGTCCAGTCCTCACACCTTCCCATAATGGGTCTTCAATATCTTCAAATGCATCTAAAAACAATGTAAGGGTTTGTGTCATTAATGCTCTACCAGTATGTTCTTCACAAAACCTTCTAGCTGTTTCAATAAAAGGTCTTATAATTCTTTCATCAGTAGAATCATCAACTCGTAAGTATTCTTTAACTTCCTGTAAAGTTACAGGCTCTTGTGTTGGTGCTGTATTTACAGTTAATCCTGCCATTAGTAAAACACTCCAATAATTTGTGCAGCTATAATTAAAGCATACAAACCCCATATCTGTTGCTCCATACGAATAAATCGTTTAGATCCTGATTCCATTCGCCTTTCTATATTTTCATAGCGTAAGGCACAAATTTGTTCGTGAAGTTCAAGTTTGCTTGTATCAGTTGGGTTTTTTGTCTCCGTCATCAGCACTTTCTTCCTCATCTTCCATTGGTTCAGGAAGATTGTCTTTTAGTTGTTCCATGTAATGTGCTATAAGTATTTCAGCTTTTTCTACTTCAAAATTAGCGTTAGCAATAATATCGTTCTTACTTTTTTGTACTATCGCTAGTTTATTGTAGATCACTTTACCTTCATCAGACATATCATCAACAAGGTATTGTTTACTTACATCAACATCATCAACCTTTTCAGTCATAGTCAGAACTTGTGGTTCTTCGTTTACTGTATTTTCTTTAGCTTCTGCCATAATTAATTCTCCTAATTAAAAGTATTAGTCTATCACTATCCTTCTAATGTTTCTATTCTAGTTTTTAAATCTTCTATAACTGCTTGTTGTTCTTGTATAGCTTTGACTAATAAAGGCGTTATACGACCATAGTCAACAGTTTGCATTTGTTTGCCATCTTTTTCACCAGTAACTACATCTGCAAAAACTTCTTGAACTTCATGTGCTATAAAACCCTCAGAATTCATACCAGTATCTTTCCAATTAAAACTAACTGGATTTAATCTATTAAGTCTTTCCAAGCCATTTTCCATAGGTTTTATATTCTCTTTAAGCCTATAATCAGAAGTGCCACCATAACTCATCACACTACCATTAAATGATATGATTCCTCTATCAGCATTTTGTGTTCTAAAAGAAAGTATATCTCCTGCATTTACTGCGTGTCTGTTCAAAACCATACATCTATCACCAGAATCTGTAGCACTATTTGTATAAGAAACAAAATCATTTGGGCTAACAGTTAATCCATTTGTATTTGTATTAGTAATTTCCTTGCCCACAAGCAGATTTCCTGAACTATCAAGACGCATCCTTTCTGTGCCTAAAGAAGTTCCTGTCCTAAAAGTAAAAGCACCACCAGTATAAAAATCTGTCGCACCATTTGAAATACCTATACCAGCTATCCAAGAACTATCTTCTTGTAATACTATTTTATTTGGTCCACGCTGCGTATCTGAATAGTCAGTATCAAACTGTATTCTGCCACCCATTGATGCAAAAGCTGTTGAACTATTTGTTCCAAAAGTACCATATACAGTAACATCACCATCAGACTCAACACGCATTCTTTCTGTTGTATTTGTCCAAAATCTCATAGCATTAGCAGAATGATCATAAATAATCATTCCTATATCGTTATCATCACTATCACCAAAATTTATATATCCTGCACCTGATGTATGAGATAAAATACTTAAACCATTTTCAGTATCTTCTAAAACTAAAAGATTACCTTGTGCAGATGCACTAGCACCTGTATCAGAAACTTTTGCATGAATTTTACCTAAAGGTGAAGTTTCTCCAAAACCAACATTTTCACTACTATCAATAGTTATAGCTGTGGCATCTGCATTATCATCTATGCCTGTTGAAGTGAACCCAGTTAAAGTACCAACACTTGTAATATTAGGTTGTGCTGCTGTTGATAAAGTTCCTGCTAGTGTAGTTGCTGTAAGTGTACCTGTCACATCTACACCTGTTGCAGTTGTGGCTAGTTTCTCTGAGTTGTCATAATAAAGTTTCACAGCAGCATTAGCTGTCATGTGTATCATGTTTTCATCGCCAGGTGTTTTTAGAGCCATAGTGCTACCTGATTTAAGTATTAGTCCACCTGTGCCAACATCCTGTACATAGCTATCAGAACCATCGTGATAGATTAGTAAGTCTTGAGAATCTCCTAAGCGTATTGCACCATTATCAGGCACACTAATATTACCAGTTACATCTACACCTGTTGCAGTTGTAGCAAGTTTTGCACTATTATCGTGATATAGGGTTACTGCTCCATCAGCAGCACATACTATGCTTTCTTCGTTAAGTTTTGCTTGTATATGCACAGCACCATTAGTATCTGCTATGTAAATATTTCCTGTTGAGTTAGCTATGTAACTATTTGCACCATCGTGATAGATTTCTAGGTCACCGCCTGCACCGATCTTAATCTTGTCGTTATCACCCATGTTTAGGTGTGTAGCTAAAGTAACTTCTCCTGTTACACCTAAAGTTCCTGATATAGATATATTAGTGTCAAGCTTTGCACTGGTAATTGCACCATCAACTATTAGTTCGGTTGGTACTAATGTAAATGACATTATTTACTCTCCTTTGAAGGCTCTACTATTACCTTACCATTATCATCAGTCCAATCATTATCTAACATATGTTGATCATGTCTCTCCCCAATAACCAACCAACTTACATTTGCTGTTGAAGATGTATTCTGACAATTTATAGTTAAAATATTTCCTGATATGCTACCTTTTACAGAATCCCAATCTGTTTCATTAGAAGTAAAACATGAAGTGTTTGTATTTAATGCAACAAAAGTGCCTTCGGTCATACCTGCAACAGTATCTAAGTTTATAGTTGCTGTGCCATTTTCTAATTGCACAACACCTCTATATATATTATCTGCTTGTGGTGCTTCTACAAACGAATGAACTAAATGGTGTGTTTCTTTTTTAGATTCTAATGGATGGTCAATTCTAAATGAGCCTGAACCTTTTGATAAAGCACCTGCTACAGTACAATTACCATTACTGTTAATACGGAATTTTTCAGCGTCATTAATTTGAAATATTATTGAACCACCATTAACGCCACTTCCTTGTTTTATAAATAATTCTCCAACACTTCCATTGACAGTAGAAATAATCTTTGAAGATGTTGCACTAGAATTACCAGTAGATAGCCAAAAGCCTGAACCTGCTGAACCACTTGTAACTGTAGTGGTTATGTTAGTACCTAAAGACCTGTCTGCTGTTGTACCCAGTCCTATACAACCTGAATTATGTATACGCATCCTTTCTGTAATAGTAGATGCATCTGTACCCATTGTTCCAAATACTATATGTCCATTATCATGTGCATACATTGAAAAAGCATTAGATTGTGGCGAATCAATAGCAAAACCAGCATATAAATCGTTGCCTGTACCACCATCATAAACTAACAATTCTTTAGCACTTGTAGAAGTACCTAGAGATAGTGGTGCATTAGGACTAGTCGTTCCAATTCCAACATTTCCACCATTAGTCATGGTTAATATTTCAGTATTACCTCCTGAATCAGTACCTATTGAAAAATTATTACTTGTTCCTTGTGAGGGATTACCTACATACCAACTTATTACCCCTGATTTTAACAAGGTAAGTCTTGGCACTATTGATGCTTCTTTTAATTCTAATATACTTGTGGCGCTAGTCGTTCCAATTCCAACCTTGCCTGTTCCACCATCTAAATGAATTCTATCTGTAGCAGTTCCTTTATCATCACTTAATTTTTGTATGACTAAATTACCTGCATTTTGTCTTATTCTATGGTTGCTATCTGTTACACCAGTTTCCATTAAATTAATGTTTATAGCTGTATTTATTATATCTACATGACCAGCTACAGTAAGTGCTTCTGAAGGACTACCTGTACCAATTCCAACTCGTTCACTACTGTCAATAGTTATAGCGGTAGCATCAGCACTTGTAACAATACCTGCTACACCTGCATCTTCCCAAGCTACACCACTTCCTGTTGAAGTAAGTACTTGTCCATCTGTGCCTTGTTGCCCACTAATTGTTAAATTAGGTATTTCTGCTGTACCAGTTACAGTTACACCACTACTTGTTGTTTCTAATTTCTTAGAACCTGCATAGTAAACTTCTACAGCACCATCAGGTGTAGCAACAATCATGTTTGCTGGACCAGTTTTCTTTTGTATTCTTAATTCTTGATCAACTTGTAATTGATTTACATTACTTGAATGAAACAAGTGCATATCATCACCTGCACCTATTTTAATAATATCATCATCACCTAAAACTAGATGTGTTGCTAAAGTTGTTACACCAGTTACATTAAAAGTACCACTTACAGCTATATTAGTATCTAACTTAGCACTTGTAACCTGTCCATCTCCAATATGTGCTGTGTCTATTGATCCATCAACATACTGATCTGAATCAACACTATTTGATGACATCTTTGCGTTAGTAATTGCACTATCGGATATTTTAGCTGTAAGGATTGCATCATCTGAAATCTTTGCTGTGGTAATAGCATTGTCATTAATAGAAGCAGTCACAACAGAGTTACTAGCTAGTTGATCTGCACCAACGGCATCATCTTTAATTACACCACTTGTGACTTTAGTGTTAGCCATTGTCTTTTAACTCCTGTATTTCTGCTTTTAATGTTTGTATTTGTTCTTGTTGTTCTTGTATAGCTTTAATTAAGTAAGGTGTAAGTTTTCCGTAATCAATACTCCAAGGATGTTTTTTATAATCTTCTAATCCCTCTACAACAACATTAGGTATGATTTTATTTAGTTCTTGGGCAATCATACCAGTAGTAGTTTTATCGTTACCTATATAATTAAAATCTCTTACTTTTATTTGTTTTATTTTTTCTAATTGACTTTCTGTATTTACAATATTTTCTTTTAGTCTTTTATCTGAAGATGTGTTGAATGAAACTGTTTGATTGCCTGTACCACTTATACTACCTTGTGTACTGGTTGAATCTGAAAAAAGAACATAGAAGGCTTCACTAAATGCACTATCTCCATTAAAACTTAATTCTAAAATACAACCACCAGCTTCAACAGAAGTATCTGTATCTGCAATTACAGCTATAGGAACAGTTGAGTTTGTACCACCTACAACACCAAGTCTGCTTAGAGTTCCTATTGTTCCAATAGTGTCGTCTGTTGTTCCTAATAATAATTTTCCTGAGGCATCAAGACGCATTCTTTCTGTAAAACTAAAAGTTGCACCTGCTGTACCACTAGCAGCATTTTCAAATAAGAAATTACCTTGATGGTCTAATTTTAATTGTTGTGAAGGATATGCTAATACTCTTTCATTTGCTGTTGAATTGTTTATATAAAAGTTATTACCTAAAGAAGTTACAGGCACATTATTATTTTGAAAAGATAAATGACCGCCATAATTACCTGATATTGCATTGAAAAACTGCGACCAGTTTGGGTCTACTTTTTCTTTACCAAAAGATATATTTTTTTCAGTATCAATACGCATAGCTTCTGCATTGTTAGTTATAAATGCTGTTGCATGATTACTTTCTGTACCAAAATAACCAATAGTATCAGTTGCAGTTATTTCAACATTTAATGTATTTGTAGTATCTGTAATTCTTATAGCTGGATTTGATGCATTAGATAAATGTAATAAAGTTGATGGACTACTCGTTCCAATTCCAACACGATTATTACTAGCATCAACGACTAAAGTGTTTGTATCAAAAGTTGCACCTGCATTAAATATTGCCTTTCCTGCATCTGACATATCAAGAGTAAGAGCAGAAATTGTTGAACCAGCATCATTTCCTTTAAAAATTATATCTTTATCGGATACTAGAGACCTAATGTTAAAGTTATCATCTCCAATCTGTATTTCCCCAACAGAAGTTCCTGACCTTTTATAGATTACATCACTACCTGCAACATCAAGAATAATATCTCCAGCTACATCTAGTGTTAGGTCTCCACTTGATAGATCAATCTCTGTGCCATCAATTGTGATGTTATCTACCACAACTCCTGCATTAGCTGTAAGCACTCCTGTAGAAGCCAGTGTTCCTGCAACAGCTATGTTGGTATCTAGTTTTGCAGAAGTAACAGCATCATCTGCAATTTTTACTGTTGTTACTGCATTACTTGCTAGTTTTGCACTTGTAACATTAGCATCAGCAATCGTACTGGTGGTCACTGTATCTGAAGCTGGTGTGTTAAGTGCAGTTTGACTAAACATGATCACATCTATAGCTGTGTTGTTTACTGGTGCAGTATCAAATGTCAAAGTAGTTCCACTTACTGTATAAGTAGATTTGTGTTGATAAACACCATCAATGTAAATCTGTGTATTGTTTTCATTAGTTGGACTTATAGATAATGTAAAAGCAACTGTTGATCCATCACCTGTAAAAGCATTTTGTGTTACTGAAGAACCTGATATGTTTGCTTTGATGTGATTTATTACTATCTTTCTACCACTAACTGGTGCTGTATCTAAAGTTACTGTTGTTCCACTAGCTACGAAATCTGCTTTGTTTTGGAATACACCATCTATAAAAATAATTAGATCATCTTCATTACTTACATTAGAACTAATTGTAAATGCTCTTGTACTACCATCTCCTGTAAAAGTATTGGTTTCCATAGCACTTGCTCCACCACCTGCTATTGCACCCCAAGCACCATTTTGATAACCCTCAAACTCTTCATTGGTTGAGTTATACCTAAACATACCATTTACTGGCGAACCATTTCTTTGTCCTGTAGTACCTGCTGGTACTTTAATTGAGTCAGTACCACTTAGTGTTAGGTTTTGGAAAGTAGGACTATCAGAAGTAGCTACAGCTTGTCCAATAGATACTGCTGTGCCTGATACTGATACACCTGTTCCTGCTGTGAGTGTGGTTATGTTTGCTGATCCATCAAAACTTACACCATTTATAGTTCTAGCATTTGCGAGTGTTGTTGCTGTACTTGCTAGTGCTACAGCTATATTTGCACTCCCATCAAAAGAAGTACCACCTATTGTTCTTGCTGTTGCAAGTTTTGTAGCAGTAGCAGAGTTTCCTGTTGTGTCTTGATTCCCTGTTGTATTTACACCTGCAAGATCAATATTAGCTGTACCATCAAAAGATACTCCACCTATATTACGAGCAGTTGCTAATGCAGTTGTAGTATCTGATAACGCAACTGATATGTTACTTGTTCCATCAAAACTTGTACCACCAATTGTTCTGGCAGTTTCTAATGCTGTGGCTGTACTTGCATTACCTGTGACATCACCTGTCAATGCTCCTGCAAAAGCATCTGATGTTACAGTACCATCAAAGAAAGCATTTTTAAATTCAGCAGAAGATGTACCTAAGTCAACATCATCATCTGTTGCTGGTACTAAAGCACCATTTGTTAATTTTATTTGGTTTTGATTACCTGCAAAAAAATGTATTTCATCTGCTGTACCAAAGTCTATTTTTGTTTGATCATCTTCACCAATCTTAATATCTGTGGCTAATAAACTTGTTATAGTTGTTTGAGCAGGGTTTATAACAAAATCTAATGTTCCATCGCCATCTTCATAAGTTACAGTGATACCAGTTTCAGTATTGCTGGAAACCATACCTCCAACAATGTCTTGTATTTCTTCTGTAGTCTTTCCACTAGAACCATAACTAAATGAACCATCACCATCAGATAAAACTGCTTGTCCTGCTGTTCCATTACCTGATATGTTCAGTTGAGCAGCACCTACAACATTGTCATCAATACTTGCACTAAGTGTTACATTACCTGATCCATCAAATGCAACAGCACTAGCTGTTATATCTCCTGATATTGAAAAGTTTCTGCTATTTGCAAGTGCAGTAGCTGTACTTGAATTACCTGTTAAAGCACCTACAAATGCTGTTGAGGTAATAGAAGTAGCACCTGTGACGACACCAGCATCAATGATAATAGTTCCATCTAAGACAATTTGCTGACCTGTGAGAGGAGTTATATTAAGGTCTGTCCCTGCAGTACTAGATATTGTATTACCATTGATGTTTATATTATCAACTTGTAATGCTGTTAAAGTTCCTAAAGAAGTTATATTTGATTGAGCTGCACCTGTAACTGTTGCTGCTGCACCTGAAACATTACCAGTAACATCTCCTACAAATGCTGTTGAAGTTATTGATGTTGCTCCTGTCACCACCCCTGCATCTATAACTATTGCACCATCTAATACTATCTGTTGTCCTGATAATGGTGTGATGTTTAAATCAGTTCCTGCTGTAGATGAAATTGTGTTGCCATTTATATTTATGTTATCTACTTGTAAAGCAGTTAATGTGCCTAAACTTGTAATGTTAGACTGAGATGCTGTTTGAATTGTGCCTGTCAAGTTACCAACTACATTACCTTCTAAACTCGCAACCAAAGTACCTACTGCATATCCTGTACCTGATGTGTTTACAGTTGTTGTAGGTTCTGCTTGTAAATCTTTGAATAGCTTAAA
>Ga0208157_1001376_pt1 | contig 11084 bp, 22 predicted proteins | sample 5_EtaG_FD_184077 | JGI IMG/M metagenome (GOLD analysis project Ga0208157, IMG submission 184077) | Marine viral communities from the Subarctic Pacific Ocean - 5_ETSP_OMZ_AT15132 metaG (SPAdes) (version 2) | ecosystem: Environmental > Aquatic > Marine > Oceanic | place: Pacific Ocean | collected...
TGAGCTCCATGCGATTTTGCTAAATTATAATCAAACCAACTACTACCCATTCCGACAATAGCTACGGTTTTACCTTCAAGTTTCTTGATTGGTTTCATATCTTCTCCTTTTTTAAAAACTAAGTAATCTGTGTTCTCAACGAATCATATCTGTATTCGTCTCTTCTTCCTCTTGCTTCTGCTTTATTTTTTAATCTTGCCATTTCTTGTTGAAATCTATCTTCGTATAGTTTCATCATATCAGCATCGCCTTTCATAAAAATATAAGCCTCAACTAGACACGCGTATAATAAACCATTTCTTGCATGTTCTGACATCCAAGTCCCAGTTGTATCTGTAACCAAAGAGTTAGGTTTATATAAATAATGAAGTTCAGTTGTATAGTTTTGGTCTGGAACTGGAGCGATAATTAAAGTTGATTCTTTTGTTCCAGTATTTAAATCTTTATCAAAGTCTCCGTAATACAAGGGTAATCCTCTTGATCCTGAGTCTGTTGGATCTGGCGCATACTCTTGCATAAAGCTGGGATGTTTTTTATCAAGGTAATGATAGTCTCCATTAGCATCAATAACAGATAAAGAAAAAGATAATTCAAAATCATTTGGAGCTGTTAAAAATCTAGAGCCAGCGCTCATAGATCCTTGTACGTTTCTTCTAAAATAATCAAACTGTACCATTTCAAAAATTCTTTCTTCTGCATTTTTGATAATATCGTCTAACGTATTAACAAAAGTTGTTTCAGAGTTTTCTGAAAAATCTTGAATTAGAGTTTTTAATTCTGATAATGTTAAAGGACTGCTCATATTAAGTATTTAATTGGCCACCCATGCCAGAGTGATTGCTACAGTAATAATAAAGCGTAGGTGCTCCCGATGCAACTTCTATCTGAGTGTATGCTCCTGAACTTCCAGGCGTTCCGCTTGTTGTAACTCCTGTTGTATATTCAGATCCACCAGCATGAGTTCCGTTTGCAGTAGTTGAAATCCTTAATGGATGATTGCTGTTTGTACTATCAGACTGGTCAAATTTGTAAGTTTGTCCTTCTGTTAAAGAAAGAGTTGGAGCTCTAGATCCATCTATATAAAAATAATTAGATCCATAATAACTAGCAACAGTTACTGTATAGGTTGTTGGGCTAGGTGTTGGGCTAGGAGTAGGACTAGGGCTCGGAGATACTGATCCGTCTGTACTAACAGTTATACTTCCAATATCACCAGTTGATTGAGGCAATGAAAAATTTGAACCTATAATGCTTGAACTCATAAAGTGAGGTTTGTAAATATCATTATAAACAACGACAACTTGACCTTCGCCTACTTCTTTATCTGTATCTGGTCTTGGTTGATAAAGTGCTTGAGGATCAGCTGGAGCTGTATGCGGTTCTAATTGAGGGTGTTTTGGTTCAAAGCATTCACTACAAACTTTAAAACCAGTCCATTCTTTTTTTAAGTCTTTTAAAGGATATTCAAACGCGCATCTGTCGCATAAACCTACTGCAAATTTACCTGAAGCGTAAGACATGTTACCTCAAACTATTAAAAGGCCTAATTCTAAATGATGCTTTATCCTCATCAGTAGACATGGCCCTATCAAATTCTTCTTCGTATAATTGTTTTAGTAGTTGAGCTTTTTCTGGCGCTCTTTTAATTGCAATATAATATGCAAGACCTGCTGCAAAACAAGGATAAAACCTAAATGGCATATCCATTGTATTAGTTCCAGCGTCGGCATCATCCATTCTTACCATTTTGTTAAAAACCAAAATGTCTGTTGAGTTTTCTGGCGTAGGCCAAACTTTTAAAACAGGTGTATTTAGCTTATCTAAAAACCATTGAGACGGCATGCTTTGAGTTGTTTTATTAGGAATATTCAAATAAGAACTTCTACTTAATCTTTCTATAGAAATATCAGTTTGCTCTCCATTTGTTGTACGTCTTAAGACAACATCTAGAATGTCAATTACATTAGAATTTAAGGTGTATTCAGCCGTTCCTTTAGTAACAGTTTGAGTGTCTTGTTCTATTGTCCATTGGTTTAGACCTCTGTTAGCCCATTCAGCAAGCATTAAATTAATAGATCTTCTAGCAGTTTTTAAATCATAACCAGTTCTAAGTTCTAGGCCGCATCTTTCAAACGCTTCCTCAACGAACTCAGCTACATTTGGTTCAAAATCTGTACTGCCTGAAACTGACATTATTTTTTCTTTTTAGTTTTTTTTAAAGATCTTTCTATTTGAGCCGCTTGCTTTGCATGAAGCTTAGAAGCGCCTTTAAGTTCTTTTATTAATTTTCTTTTTTGAGCAACTGATAGATCAGCCATTATTCATCCTCGTTATATAAATTATCGAAAACTCGATTTACATCTAAGGTATAGTCTAAATCAGATTTAGAATAATGTATATGTTGAGATGGTCTAAAGTCAGGTGCACCAGAGCCAACCTGGAACCAAGCTGGATGTGTAACCCTAACTCTATTGTTTGGCAGAGCAACTATATTTCCAGTCCATTCTCCTGCGTCTAATAACTCTAGAACATGACTGCTTTTATGCTGGGCAGGATCATCTGCTATCTCGCTTTCTGCATAATCAACAGTAAAATAATATTTTGCTGGAAACATTTTACCGTCTATTTTAGCCAACCAAGGACAAGGAGTTGCCCTATCAATAACGTAAACTGAATTATGATGAGAAGAACAATCCCAAGGCTGAGCGTCATGAACTTGCATTGGCTCTGGCCATTCTTCAAAAGGAGTATCACCAACTAAAGCTGTAATTGGCATACGAGCCCACATAGCGCCACCATGAATTGTATCTTCAGGTTCGTCATCGGCTTCTACGCCAGTAAAAATGATATGAAAACTCAAGCAGCGATTTGGCATCGTAGTCACGCCAACTGCCATAGCGTGCAAAAATTCACCATGATATTTATCATGGTTATGAGTGTACTCTTTCCTTACCCAGCACTTAAAGTGGGGTATATTGCTGTAAAGGTAAGACACTATTTACTTGCCTTTCCGCCCTTTTTGTACCCCTTTACTTTGCCGCCAGTTTTATAGCCCTTTACCTTACCGCCAGTTTTATATCCTTTGGTAGCCATACCGCCCTTAGACATTTTTTTTATTCCGCCTACTTTACCGCCTTTGGACATACCTTTGGATTTTATTCCGCCTTTTTTGCCACCTTTAGAGTAGCCTTTAGTTTTTTTAAACATTATTACTCCTAATATTCTTTAGTTTTCTTTCTTCTGTTGCTCATTACTTTACCACAACCTCTTGCTATATAGATATTTATAGGACCGCCTTTTGCTTTTTTTGTCCTACCGTCTTTCCAGCTAATTCTTTTGGAGCTGGTCTTTTTTTTGGCTGCTGATGTACATTGAGCTTTTGTTGGTCTACAGGCAGGATAACTTCTGCGTTTTTCACCTTTTTTTCTACCGCACGGCTTGCCAGTTTTACAGTCCACCCATCCTGTACCATCATTTTTAGAAAACCAATCTCTAAGTGTTTCTTTTTTAGCCATTAGCTTAATTTGGTTTTTGTTCTTTTGCCTGAAAGCATCTTGTTTAAACCTTTTGCTTTAACAAATGTTACTTCGCCACCAGCAAATTTTTTTGTTCTTTTCTTGCTATTGCCGTAATTAGCTGCGCCAACTTTTCTGCATTGGACTAATCTGCCACTAGCATATGCACTAGGCCAAACTTTCGCACTACGCTTTACTTTATGATAACAAGCATCTTTTTTTCCACTAGCCATTTAACATTTCCACCTTCGTCTTGCTTGACGTATTCTTGAGTTAGGATCATTTCTTGTTTTAGCTGAACTACGTTTAAGCTGTCCAAGAGATCTAGCGCAATATGATTTACGTCTTTTTGCAGCTTTGCTGCCTTTTTTAACTTTGCCTGTTACGGCTGTTTTTAATTTAGATCCAGGATTAGCTTTACGATAGGCTGCCACACCTTTTTTAGTCATACCAGCACCAGACTTGGTGGGGCGGTAATTAGCGCCTTTACCTTTAGTTGTTTTACGTATAGGTTTTGCTTTTTTTCGTTCTGCCATAACACTTAATATAGTAGCACTATAGAAGTGCTACTACAAAAATAAAAACTAAGAATGAAAAACAGTTACTCTGTCTATATTGCTTAATACAACATGAATACCATCTGAAAATAAAACCCCAGAATCTGGAATATTCATAGTTTCAGTATCATTTGCATTACAAGGAGCAATAAGAAGAGTGGTGCCAGTAACAGAACCGTCTCTAAAAGTTACAGTACCGTCAGAAGATCCTCCTGCGATAACATAACCTCTTAATCTAGATCTGCCTGCTTGCAAAACAGCTCCGCCAGTAGCGGAGCTGGTGCTAGTAGCTGTTTTTACATCTGAGCCTACAATTCTACCTGCCATAGTTAGCTCCTAAATTACGCGTCAGCGTATGGTGTAACTATAGTTCCTGAACCAATTAATAATGAATTATGAACAAGATATGTAGCAGTATCAATAGCTGTACAGCTAACAATACTTCCCACGATTCCACCTTTAGTTGAACCATTCATTGTTATAACATCATTGGATGCACCTGGAACAAAAGCTTTCTTTGTACTATCATCGATAGCGATAAGAATTGCACCTTTGAATTTATCAGTTCCATCAGTTTTAATATCAAGATCAGTAGCTGCTGTTTCAATATAGAAATTGAAAGTAGCACCAATATTGTTTGTCTGATTAGGATCTGTAGGATCACTTGGTGTTGTTGATACGATTGAAGGCAAAGTAAATTTACCATCTGCATCGTTACACAACAAGATTTTTCCTGCGTGTGCATCTACTGTTAATGTAGTATCTGCGGTTAAAGAAACAGAGTTATTAACCCCTGCTGAAATAAATCCTGCCAATGATTTGACTGGACCTGAAAAAGTTGATTTAGCCATTATTGTCTCCTAACTAAATATGTTGCCCCATCTTGGAGTAAGTCTGCCGAGTCAGTTGGTGCAACGAGTTACCTCGGTTTAGATAACTATACTACTTTAGGGCTCTTGGGGGAAGTGTTCTTTTGATTCTAAAATTAATTCTCTAGAGTCAAACAAAGCTTTATATGATTCTTTTATAATTGGATCTTTTCCAAATTCATCAATCATATCTTTACCAACCATCTCTATAAGAGATTGAATGGTAATTAATCTACCTTGAATATCTTTAATTTTTTGTTTTGAATCTGCGGACATAACATTTATTCTATCGTTTTTTTGACGAATGTCATATCCTTTAAGCCAGTTTGTAACGTTAATTATTTTTTTTTGAAACTCTGGAAATGTTTCCCAATCTCTTATTTCCTCAACATTTCTGCCACAGCCTTGACATATATCGTCAAAAGGAGCCATGGATGTTGAGCATACTCCATTGCATGGAGAGTTGGCCAAGCTTATAGATTCATGTAATCCTGTATTCATAAAACCTCACGGGCTTTTCTTGGATTATACACTTATTAACTAAAAATAAACAAATATTTATTTTAAATAAAAAAAAGGGAGCCGAAGCTCCCTTTACCAATAAAATTGGATTTATGCACCTTGTGATGCAAAGACACATCTTGGGTTTGAAAAACCAAAAGAATATCTTTCTCTAGCTTTAAATCTGACGTTGCCAGTATCAAAGTCACCTTCCATAGAAGTTGAAAGAGGAGATCTCTCGAAGTGTTTAAAACCATCAGGACAATCAGTCTTCAAGAACCATGCATCGTTGTCTGTTAAGAAATGGTTAACTGAATAACCTTCTGGGACCATTCCCATGTTCTTAATAGCATTAATGTCATTGTCAGAAGTGCTTGTTCTACCAGGAGTGTTGAGCAATCTATCAGCCACAAATTGTAATTGTGGTGGAATGATCAACTTAGTTCCTTGTAGAGCAAGAATCATGTTTCTGTCATCAACAAAAGTTGAGATAGAAATGATTGCATCTTCTAATGAAGTCTCATTTAAGTCAGTATAAGTGCTTGGTCTGTTTGAGAATGTTCCGCCGCCAGTTAATGGGTGAGAAGTATTCACAAGTGATACTCCGTCTCCACCAGTAAAGCTGGATGAGAAAGCATTGTTCAACACAGAAGCAGCTTTTACTTGCTTAGTATGTGCCATAGATCTTGCTAGAGCCTTAGTGTATCTAGCGCCTAATCTGTCATAGAGGTTATCTTCGATAGCTTCTTCAGTTAGTGCAAATGCTAACGCCACAGTCTCGTGAGAGTACCTTGCAGTATAGCCTTCTGAAGCGTTGTCGAATGCGACTCCGTTTCCTTCAGCTTTTACTTGTGCGTTACCGAAACCTACGATTAAGGTTTCTTCTTCAAATGCTCTATCTGATGACTCAGTGTCAAAGATTTCAGCATGCTCGTTTTCATAACGATTATACTCCATCCCAAACAAGGCGTTTAGACCGGGTTCTAGCTCTTTAGCTAATTGTGAACGATTAATAGCCATTATTTAAACTCCTGTTACTTGAGCATAGAAGTGCTCGTTAATTTTGACTATCATGTTAACGTTTGCTGATTGAGAACCAGTTCCTAAAGTATTATTCTCAGGATCTCCTGAAAACCCAACAATTCTAAGTTGAGCAGTAGTAGCAGCAGTAGTTCCACTAATTTCAACTCCAGACTGTCCGTCTACAGTTGAACCAGCAGTGTATACAATATCAGCATTGTTACCAACAACTGTTTGTACAACTGAACCAGTTGCAGCACTTTGTACTTCAAATAATGCATTAGGATCGTCAACAACGAAAGCCACCGCGTCTGATGAGACAGTACCGTTAGGCCAGTAAGAAGAATAAATTACTTCTCCACTAGAATCGGTATATCTGCATCCCCTAAAGACTCCCAGCAATTGATCACCAGCAGCAGCTACTAAAATAGTACCTGTACTTGCCATCTTAACTGGATCGCCTGAAAATATGTTTCCGCTTGCACCAGAAGCAATTGAGTATTCTGTAGTCCCTTCAGAGTTTACATTACTACCCAGTTTGCTATTAGGTTTTAAGCCGAAAGCAGCATTTTGGTTTGCCATAGTTATTTCCTAAATTAAATTTATTAAAAGAGTTAACAAAGTTATCCTTTGTTACCTCCGCCAAAAGTTACCCTTGATTTCAACTCTCTCGAGATTGGCATCGCGGGATTTTCTTCACGCATCAGGTCGTTCTCTACTGCACTCATTTGGTTTTCGGTTTGGCTAGCGAAATATTCATTACGCTGATCTGCGATTTCTTTCGGTATCTTGCACAGTATTAAACCACCTACACCAATAATTCCAGCATGTCGACCATCATCGACTATAGGCAAATCATGAAATCCGGGGAGTTCCTCTGGTCTAACTGGCTCGAATCCTTCACGAAATCTTTTTGAGACATTCGTTTTGTCATCTTGTCCAGCTACAGATTCTCTTACCCATCGATAAACAATCCCTTGAGATTTTGCAATTTCTACAGCTTCTTCTGGAAGCTCAAGAGCTGAAGGCATCTTCCAGGCCTTTGGCCTTTCGGATTTGCTTCTGGCTTCTGAGTCTCTAGGGACTCTGTCATCGTTGCTATTTGCTCTCGTTACTTTTATCTCTTTCTTGCTCATGATTTTTGTAGCCTCGCTTTTTGTATTGCGTAATCTTTAAATGACACTCCAAGCTTTTTGGCTAATGCCTGCTCGCTTGGCGTCAATTGAATACGATTTTGTTTGCGTCCAGTCGATGTGTTGCGTGTGGCTGAAGCGACTGTTTGGACGTTTTTCTTCGCTTCCACGTTAAACTTGTGGGGTAATTCTTGTTTTACCCTCTTATCAATCTCACTATAATACTCATCTGAGTCAGTGTCAAAGCCTTCATTCTCTAATTGCTTGTGAACAGCAAAGGCAACTGATGTTGCAACTTGGTCTTGTCCAAACCAAGTATTCTTTTGCGCCCACTCTCTAGCTTTAGGTGATGGCTCATTAAACTCTTCAGCTGGTTGAGTATATTGCTCTTGAGGTTGATTTTGTTGTTGTTGAATATAAGCAGCTTCTTGTGCTTCATACTGCTTTTGCGCTTGAGAATATTGCTCAAGTCTAGCTTTATCAGTAGTAGCTAAAGTTAAAGCTTCAGTAGCAGCAGCGATTGCTTCTGCATCTTGGGCTTCTGTTGCTTGTTTCAAAGCTTGTTTTGCTAAAGTCATTTGAGATTCAACCCTATTAGTGAACTCATCGCTGTAACTACTAGAGAAAGACTTCTGTTGTTGTCTTAATTTTTCGTTTTGATCTTTAAGATCTTTAGCGTATTGAACAGCCATCAGCTCTCTTCTTTGGAACTCTTTGGCCTGAGCAACTGCTTTGTTAATTCTATTTTGAGCTAGAGATGCTCTCTTCTCTACCTCAGATAAATCTTTTGCTTGCTCCTCTACTTTAGGAGAAACCTCAAAGTCTTCTTTAACTTCATCTTCAGTTACAGGAGAAACTTCTTGAGAATCATCGCCTAATGAAACTTCAACAGGTTCATCGCTTACGTTTTCTTCAACGCGTCTTTTCTCAGGCACTGCTGCCTTTTCAATCTTCTCGTCTGTAATTTCTATGTCTAAATTTTCTGCTTCGTTTGCCATGCTTTACCTCTCTTATAAAGATTTAATATCATCAGGATCTAGAATTGTTCCAATGATGTCATCATCATTAATAATTCTAACTTCGTGATCATCCTCTAAACGGAAACGAGAACCAGCATATCTGCCAATTAACACCCAGTCTTTTTCTTGACACCAAGGTTTGTTTCCATATTTTTCTGTTTCTTTATAAGCTAAAGGACCAACCTTTAGAACGTAAGCAACCACTGTAGATAGAGACTCTCTATCCATGGTTTCTTTAACAAGCTGAATACCGCCTTCAGTAACACCCTTACCTCTATAAGGTAGCACAAGAATACGCCATCCACTTGGAGTTGGCATTCTGTCTAACAATGATTTGTTTAATAGTTTGGGGTCTAGAACTCTTGCTTCTTCTTTTACAAAAGCATGATCAAGTTCTGATGAGGCTTCTTCTTTTTCTTCTATTTTTTCTGCGACTTTGTCATTCATCGATATCATCCATATGCAGCGTTTCTTTTAAATCATCTATGAGTGAGCGAAACGCCGATAACGCACCCATATGATATTTGTAATCTTCCATGGATTGTACATTCCCTGCTGAAAGACTGTCAACTAAATCCTGTTCTCTTTTGCGCAGAGTCTTAAAAAAATACTCCGCAAGTTTTACGCTGTCCATGGCTCTCTCCTGCCTATGTAATGTTTATCTTAAATTAATGTTTCCAAAACTTGGAATCATTGGTCTCTCGCCAGTAGTTGGTAAATCAAACTTAGGTAAGTTTGAAAAATCTATGTTTGGTATTGTAGGTATTTTGGATATGTTAGGAACTGGTGCGGGTGTTGATTTGCCACCAAAACTAAACTCTGGCACTGGCAAATCTGGTCTTGGCACAGCTCTTAAAAAAGGACTTCTTGCTGTTTCTCTTCCAGCAAAAGATTCAGGTGTAATTGTTTGTCCAAATAATGTTTTGCCAATAAGACTTTCTTTGTCAGTTGCAACGCCTCCTCCCATACCTGAACCTGGCATAAACGATGTAGCAACGCTTTCATCTACACTTGGAATGTTTGAAAAATCTGGTAACTCAGGCATTTTGAAACGTACTGGATCTTCAACTGGCATAGTTGTTACTCTGCCTTCTAACATATCACCTATGCTCATTCCCGGGCCACGAGGTCCATCTGGTACTGGCATAGTTGTAAATATTGGCTCGTCAACTGGCATTGGACCCATTGGAGGAAGATCTCTAGGATCAGGCAAGAAACTATCGATTGGTTCTGGTTCACCCATTTCCATTCTGTCATTGTATTGACGCATAATGTCATCGTAGTCAAAGTTTGAGAAGTCAGGAAGGTTGCTAAAATCTATATTGCTAAAATCTAAGTCTCTTATAAAATCTGGTATTCCCGGAAAAGGAGTTTGGCCTGGTACATAAGGTTTAGGCTCAGGTACAGGAGAAGGAGTTGGTGTAGCCAACTGACCTTCTAGCTCTGCAATACGATCCATCATTTCTTGGAACCTTGCATCTTGAGCTGCTTGCGCTTCAGCACGAGCCACTGCTTCAGCTTCTCTGATTGGAGCTTGAGTTGCTTCGTACTGAGCTTGAAACTGTTGACCCATAGGGCTTTCCATTTGACGCATAAACTGTTGCCCAATTGGATCAGGTCTTACATCAGTTGGCATGAAAGCTTGTGTAGGTTGAGTGGGGGCTTGGTATCCTGCTGGAGTAAAATATGCTGGACCACCTACGACTGCTGTAGGTCTGCCTATAGGCATAGGCTCTGGTGGTAATGCCATCTGGCCAGGTGCTTGACCTAAGCCTTGAGAGTAGCCGGGTACTCTGGAAGGTTGACCATACATCTGATTTTGTAAACCAGCAGGTGCAACCATTGCATCACCAATTGCCATTTAGGAAACTCCGTTAAACTTAGTTCCTCTCAAAGCAGCTCCGCCACCACGAGATTTACCAGCGCCATATGGCTTTGGTGCGCCAGGATTAGGAACGCTTTCTACTTGCTTGTAGTTAACAGTGCCTTGGTCTTTAATGCTTACGCTTGTCTTAACGTTTTTTACTTTTTCCATTTTTCTTACCTTTATTTTTCTTTGCTTGTTGCAAAGCTATTGCAATAGCGGTCTTTTGTTTTTTACCGCTGCCCATTAATTCCTTTATGTTAGCAGATATTGTCTTTCTACTGCTACCTTTTTTTAAGGGCATTACTTTTTCTTAACTACCTTGGCCTTAGCCTTAGCGACAGGCTTAGACTTTTTGGATTTAGACTTGACTGTTTTCGTTGCTTTCGCAAGGACTTTGTCTGCATCTTTGTCTGCCTTTTTGGCGATCTTGTCGATGTCGATATTTGCATTCTCATTGATGATCGGTTGATTGCCATTTTGTCTTGCCTCTTCTTCTTTCCATACAGCTTTATTATTTGCTGCTACTTGTTGTCTAACTGAACTCATTTGTTACCTCGCATGATATCCATTGCTTTAAATTGATTTTGCTGCTCGATTCTTTCA
>Ga0208157_1001378_pt1 | contig 11069 bp, 6 predicted proteins | sample 5_EtaG_FD_184077 | JGI IMG/M metagenome (GOLD analysis project Ga0208157, IMG submission 184077) | Marine viral communities from the Subarctic Pacific Ocean - 5_ETSP_OMZ_AT15132 metaG (SPAdes) (version 2) | ecosystem: Environmental > Aquatic > Marine > Oceanic | place: Pacific Ocean | collected...
ATCATCACCATCTACATACACCTCTAATGTAGTATCTCCTGATACATTGCTTTGATGAAAAGAACTTATTCTTTTTATTTTACCATCAAAAGGTACAACATACATTAGTGTATAAGATGATGTAGCTAAACCTGTACTTTCAGATGTACTTGCACCACTTAATGTTATGTAAAAACCATCCGTAGAACTGCTCCAATACGCGGCAGTTTTAGTATCTATTAATGACTTTGTAAGAGCTATAATACCTGAATCATCAGGAACCGTTAAAGTTCTATTGCCAGTTGTAGTGTTATTTCTTATTTTACTTTTTGTTGTGTTTGTACCATCAGCTCTTTGAAGAAATAGAGCATCTTGCATTGTTAGAGTGCCTGCTATTTCATCAGAAGCATCATTTTTTATATAGTTATCTGCTGTTGCTACTGCACTTACAGCATTTGCATCTGCATACGCTGTAGCTCCTGAAGCAATACCATCTAATTTATCATGATGAGCTGTAGACATTAAACCAGCGTCAGAACTTGTAGCTTCAGAGTATGTAGTATTTGTATCAGGTGGTATAGCCCAACTTCCATCTTTTCTTAAAAAAGCACCAAGATGCAATACCCCGCCTGCTTTCACAAGTCCAGCAGCATATCCATTTCCACTACCCATTACACTGTATTGCGTATCTGTATAATTGTTTGCGTGTACAGTACCAGCACCATCAACGGTTAAATCGGGCTTGGCTGTGTTCGCAGTAATTGCGTTAGCTTGACTAGTAGTAATACCAGTCTTAGCTGTATTGGCTGTAATAGCTGATGCTTGTGCACCACTTATTGTAGTTGTATTTCCTGCTAATGCAGTTGTACCACTTGTGCCTAATTGCAGTAAAGCGGTGTCGCCAGCAAGCGCTGTAGTAGAAGATGTGCCAAGGCCGGGAAATGATACCTTTGCAGTGTTAGCTGCTATTGCTAATTCAACATTTGCAATGTTAGGTATAGCTATTGTACCTGTAAAAGTAGGGTTTGCTATAGGAGCCTTTAAAGCAATGCTATTTGTAATTGTAGTAGAAAATGCATCATCATCATTTAAGGCTGCTGCAAGTTCATTTAAAGTATTTAAAGTAGTAGGCGCAGAATCAACTATACCAGCTACTTCAGCATCAACATAAGTTTTAATAGATTCTGCAGAAGCTACATTTGTAGATAAAGCACCAGACATTGTATCTGAATCTATAAGGGCAGGTACAGTTGGTATACTAGGCTTGTTTAATATTTCTGCGTCACCGCTTGTAGCGTTCCAATCCGCATTAACATTTACTTCAGCGCCAGTCCCTATACTATTTATTTTGTTTTGTAAAGAAGGCTCTAGCTTATTGGTAGTTACAGCGTTATTTTGTATTTTAGATGTTGATATACTGTTGCTTTCAATATTAGAAGCATTTACGCTAGTAACAGTTATTCCAGTAGCCCCAGAGACTCCTGCTGCGCCTGTTGCTCCTCTTTCTCCTGTAGCTACAAAATTTATAGTAGTTTCTTGAGCAGTAGTACCAGATATAGTTTCAGCTTTTTTTGCTACTACTTTTACAGCTGGAGCATTATTACTTATTGTTATTTTTACATTATCAGCCATACTTATACTTCTGTTGTACTAACATGAATAGGATTAGACAATATATATTTTTTGTTTGCCTCCCAAGTAACAAATGTTATTGCTTTTTGTGAAGTATTTGTTTTTTTATCTAATAAATCAAATTTAAATCTTGAAAACGCAATTTTGTCTGTTTCCGCATCTCCCGTAAAGATAGTAAAAACGATGACATTACTTTTATGTGTAGGCTTAATAACTTTAAAGTCATATTTTAAAGCTTTGCCTTTTAAAGTTGATTTATAAGAAGTACTTGATCCTTTAATTATTGCAGATGAATCTTCAAATACAATTTTGTATTTAAAATTAGCCGCTAGTATTTTTCTTTTAATTTGTTCCCAGTCTGATTTAAAAGCTTTATTGTTATACACACCTGAAGCACTTGAATAAGTATCATCTAAACCTAATAGCGTATTCCATACAGTTTCAAAAGGTTTACCAGAAGCAAATGCCATTATTGTTGCATTACCTGCAGCAAAGTGAGTATACTTATTATATAAACCAGTTCTAGCGGCTAAATGATCAGAGTGCTCAGGTATTTGATTTATAGCGGCTTGTAAAACATCTCCATTAACTGTAAATTTCATAAAAGCACCTCTAGCCGCTTGATTATCTTCATCCCATTCGTCTGATACAAAATCTATATTTATATTTCTTCCACGAGTAGCGGTATTTTGAGTGGTATGATTAAATGAAAAATTTGTTGTTGTTTTTATAAAATATGCTTGGCCAGGTTTAAATACTGTTAAAGTATTATTAACTGCAAACGGTCTCCAAGTATTACCAATATTATCATTAATATATTCAATTCTTGATTCAGGCTTAACTATTTTATTAATTACAGTTCCGGCTTGAAAAGGATCTCCTAATTTTTTATTATTAAAAGATACTGCTGTTCTTACAGGCCTTACTTTATAATTACTACCTCTAGTGGTTTCATAAAATGATTCCGATAGAGTGTCCCAGAAAAAAGCATTTCTATTACCAGATGCTGTTGATGACCAGTATCTTTGTCCTGATGATAAAGAAACATACATAACCATTCTTTCTAAAGTTTTAATTGCAGGCAAAAACCAGTCATTATAAGTTGTTCCGCTATCTACAATACTATAAGCATCCGCGACGTGTGCAGCAGTGCTACTATTAAAAGCAGTCATAATATTTATTGAATTTGCAAAACCACTTCCAATGTTTCCACTTGTATTTACTCTACCACCAGGTCCCCATTTAGAATTTGATAAATCGCTGGTTCCAGCTATTAAATACGTGTATTTATCTCTAAAATCTGGAGCATCTTCAAAGCCAAAAATATCATTAATATTTACTGTTTGAGAAATAGGCCATGATATATAACTTTCTCCAGATGGTATATTAAATGAAAACCCATTTACATTTGAAGAGTTTTGTACTACTTCTCCATTTAAAATAATATTGTCAACGCTTGCTCCAATTTCTCTTTCTATTCTATATACTCCTCCGTCTGTAAGAGTAGTTAAAGCTTGATCTGGATATTGAGGAGCAGCTCCACTTTTATAATAAACGTAATCAATACCCCCTGAATTAGTATATCGAACAGATACAATTTTATCTATACTTCCAAATATACTTGCAGCAGTATTAGTTTGCGACATAGCGCTAAACTTTATAAAACTTGAATACCAATATATTTTTTGATTTTCTTCAGTTACAGCAGGTAATATAGTATTATGCTCAAAATAAGGAAGAGCTGTAGGTAAAGCTAAATCATTAAAAACTATTGGGGTGTTTTCATTTATGTCAGAGCCATCAATATCTGACGGGCAGGCAGCCGGGGGAACTTCAATAATTCGTATAGCTCTAAATAACCCCCAGTCTGTTTTAGAACGCATTGTAATTCCTCCAGCGGGTATATTATTGTAATTATTAGCAGTCCCAAAGTTTATAGCTTGAAGTTCTTGAGATTGATTATTGGGATTTTCAGTAGAGCTACGATAATACGGAGTACTAGTATAACCATCAATATAGTCCGGATGAAGAAAACCTAACCTTCTATATTCGTCTGCTACATTATGTAAAGAACTATCATTTAAATACTCGTATAATTTTTGTAGTTGTGTAATATTTGGTATAAACCATTGATCACCATCTTCTCTAGGAATATAAGTATATGAACCATCAGCGTCTGTTACTATGCCATTTTCCCACCCGTTTAAACTAGTAGTTGTATTTTGTGCTACATACAACCCAGCAACATTACCTTTATTAGTCCATATATGATTCATTGCAGAATATATGTGATCTGGGTAAGTTGCCGTTGTACCTTGCCCTGGAGCACTTTGATTATATAATGCTGTTGTATTACCGCTTCTGCCGTCTGTTAAAGCTGTGCTATCTGCAGATGTATTAATAAGCCCACTTGGCCCATAATATCCATATAATTTCATTAACATATGCCCCCAAATATTGCTAAAGCTAAAATTATTTTGTCTGTACTCATTAACAGGCGCAACAATTAAAGCATAAGCAGTACCGCTATCTACAAATTGATGATATACAATACCTCCTTTAAAAGAATCTCCTAATTGTAAAACATTACTAGGCATTAGTTTATTTTTATTGAATTTATATCAAATGTATATAATGTAGAAACTAATTCTAATTCTATACCATCTACGTTGGATACTCCAACTGGAATAGAAGCAGTACCTTTTACAGAAAATCTAATAGATTTTGCGATATGATTAGTATCTAAGTAATCTACAATTACTTCTGCATTACTTTCGCCTAAGTTAACACCAAAGTCGTTTATAGGTTCAAAAGATACAAAAAAATCAAAATAATGTTCTTGAGTGTCTAAAGTAGCAGACACGCCTAAATTGTAGTCTTCAACGCTAGGCGTAAAGCCTATGCTACTGTCATAGTTTATATAATGTATATGTCCGGGTGCTGGGTTTGATTGTAAAAATGCACCCCATATAGATAACGAATTTTCTGCAACATTAAAATTACCAGGATTAAGATACTCTGCTTTAAGCTTAAAAGAAAGTTGATAGTCTTGTGTTAATGTTTCTTCTTCAGAAAAATTACGCACTTTGACACTAACAATTTCAGCAGAGCCCACCGTTCCGCGTTTAATTCGGACCGGTAGGACTACTATTTTGTAACCTTGAGTATTTAGATCTTCATAAGTGGATATTGACATTTCACTTAATTAATCTTATTGCTCAATATCATTAAAGCTTATTACTGTACCATCTGGTATTAAAGAACCGTCTGAATCTGATAAAGAAATTTCAGTTGCATTATCTATACTAACGTGTACTAATATTTGCGTAACCCATAATTCTTTGTCTTTAAACGGTCTTTCTGTTCTACTACCATCAACTTCTGTTTTGTAGTGAGATGTTGCTGCTGCATTTCTGTAATAATAAACTTTTAATACTTTCCAATAATCTCCAGATGCATCAGTTTTATCTACTTTAAATTCTCCGTATACGGTTTTAGGGGTTTCTTGAATTCTTGTAAGTCTTCTATCACCTAAATTAGTGGTTGGCAAAAATGTAGGTACTGTGCCGTTTTCAGTCCATTCATTATTAACTCCATTCCAAACATTTTGATTAATCCAAGTATTATTTCCTAATGCATTTAAATTTAATGACCCTAAAATGTTATGGAATGCCCATGTTGGATTATCCGCTTTTGCTGGTGCCGCCCCAACCGATGTATAAGGAACATTATAATAATATCCTTCTGGTATATACTCTGCCTCTTTCCATTGCATTTTTTCTATATACACATCTTCCTCTCCTTTATTCCAAAAAGACATTGCAAATTGCTTTACATAGTGGTTACCACTTATATCATCATTAGTTAACTCAACTGAATAATATTTTAAGGCCATATCTGGGACCCCAGAGCCATCTAAGAAATTCCAATCAAACCTATGAGCTAATTGAGCGTTTCCATCTATATCTGTAAGGCCAGGTAAAATAGGAGAATCAACTATTAATTTAAATTCTGCTTTACTAGCCGGACCCGACGCAGTAGCAGTAAATTTAGTACCTACCGCAGTAGAAGAAGTAGCACCGCCACTCATTGCACTAATTTCACCAGAAGTAATAGATCCCATACCGCCTGAGTTTGCAGTTAATTCAACTACATCACCATTTATTATATCTACAGGATTTACTTTTTCAATTGTCCAGCTTGTATCATATCCGTATTTAGCAGCCGCTGGTTTAACACCTGCTTTTTTAATTGTAACAATTCCATTACCCTCAACTCCATTTACTGCAGTGCCATCTTGATCTACGATAGTGTAAGATGTACGGTCTACATCTGAAGAAGGCCCTTGGCTTTTAACTCCTAAGAAGTAGCGTTTGGTACTCAATGGGAAAAGAGTGCTATTAATAATTTCCATTCCTGGCTGTACCCAAGTATCAACAAATCTAAAGTCAGCATTTGTAGCTGCTCCAGTTTCTGAATCTTGATTTAATGTTACTGAAACTACATTACTAGCTCCTGCTGTACCAGAATATGTAATAGATTTAACATAATATTGTTTAGTATTTAGTAGCTTAGTAGGAGTACCAGAAGTAATTTGATATACTCTTTGCCCTACAGATATTTTACATCTACTTGTACCATCTAAATCTGCTGTATAAGTATCTGCTTGATCATCTGAATGTATTGTTATAACATTCGAAGCAGAAGGGAACGAGCCCGCTTTGAAATCATTATGGTGGTCTGTATTATCATAACCGCCTGATTGAGGAGTATGTGTAATATCAAATACTACTTTTCCTAAATCGCCTGAAATAACTTGAGCACATCTTGTAGACGCCGCTGCAAATGATCCATCTAGCTTCCAGTCAAAAAGACCATCAGTAGCTCCCTCAGGAGTTGCATTATTAAAGTTACCAGCTGCAGCAATACCGTAAGTGCCATGATCCCAATTATAAAATGTTCCAGTATAATTTATTCTATCAAGTCTTGGATGTAATGCACCAGCAGTGTCCACTAAATTATAGTTAAACTGTCCGCCAAACTCTAGACCGTTATCATCTTTCATTGATTCAAAACCTTTACATACTAAAGCTGCAGGTTGATTATAATAACCTAGTTTTACAGTTGCAGTATTTGGATTAAATAAATAATCCGGAACCATACCATTACCATAATTAATTGTTCCTTGAGGAATTGTTATTGTAGCTTCGTGCATACTAGCTCCCGAAACATCATATTCATTAGTGTCCGATGCATCATAAGGATTTTTAGCAGCCACATCTTGTGGTAATAAAGTTTGTGGGTATTGAATAAAAGTAAGACCAGCAAATACACCTTCAGTTGGGGTAATAGTATTAGAGAAAAATCCATCAACTGGCTGCACAAACTCTCTAAATTGAACATCAGATGAAAAGTTTATACAAAACGATGCTGTAGTTGATGCATCAGTAGCATACATATCTGACTTTGAATCAAAAGCAGCTAGACTAGAACTAGTATTATGGTTTAACTGTGTTAAATTTTTAAGTACACCTTCGCTACCTGCTGCTAATAAATGCATTTTATTTGCACTCATTGTTTCATCATTTAAACTAATACCTGATGTACCAAGTTCTATAGAAGGACTATCGCCATATTTAATTAAACCGTACGTTGCAACATCTGCTTCAGGCTGATGACTATTTACAGTCACATTAAAATTAAACTGTGATTCTGCACTACTGTTATAAGGAGCACTATAGCCAAACTGAGGACACGGTGTTTTATGACCTGATTTAGCGTGGAATGTTGTAGCTTGATTATTATGAGGTATTTTACGTCTATTATCATTTGTAGCAGAACTAAAAACAACTGGTGTTTTCATATTCATAGGATACAAATTTGTATTATTTACAAGGTTAGCTACTATACCCGCTGGAATTGAATATATAGGATACATAGCGTAAGGCACTATAGCGTTTGCAGTTTGTATATCAGATACATCAGAAATATCTGCTACTTCCATCTGTACCGACCCATATTTTGTAGTATCTGCTAAAACATAATTTTGTACCATCCCATTGTTAAGCTGAGTCATATTAACATAAGTACTACCCGTTGAATGTAAAGTAGAAGATTTAGTTTGGCTAAAACTCCATACATATGGGGTTCCTGAAGGGTATCTTTGTGGAGAATTCCCAAGTGGATTACCTTTAGCGTGCGTAAACAAAGATATATCTCCTGGATTAGTTCCAGATATAGGGTTTATACCTGCAGCTATTAAAGTAGAATTACTAGGTGCCCCAACAGTAACGGCTATATCAGCTTCTTCTCCAAATAAAGAAACGTCAGTTAATTCAAATGTTTGTCCACTAAATAAATCTTTTCTTGTTGTATTATTTCTAAACCAACTTCTATAAAACTCACTAGTTTTATAATAGTCTTTTTCATATTCTGCATATGTTTCTCCATAGCCAGCAGCTACTAAACTGTTAAAAAATATTAATACTGATTCTTCAGTATTAGATACACTTCTAGCAGCCGCCGCAGGCATAGGTAAACCTTCAGCTTCTAAATATGCAGTTCCTTCTGCTGTTCCACCTAATTCTTCAGGCAACAATCTATATCGAACATAATCAAGACCTGAGAACATACCGTAAGTACCTATGCTTGCCCCCGGTAATACATGTTCTGGAAACTTTAAAGTACTCGATGTAATTTGAGTTCCTTGAGGTATATTAGTTCCTAAAAAAGTTGTTGAAAGTATAATTAAATTGTTTGGTGAATTTTGAATTGTTATTTTAAAAGGCTCGCTGTTACCATTATGTGTTATATTTAAATGCTTAACACTTTCAAATAAAGCTGATGAAGAAAGCCCTACCGGAGAACATTTTATTAAAAAGGCAGCATATCGACCTCCAGGTATTGGGTTTTGTTTAATAAATTCTATATCATATATAGGTATAAGTCTTGAATGTCCATTAGGAACAGAATCACTAACTCCAAAATTTGCTCCAGTTACGTCTCCAGCAGATGTTGAGCCCGAAACTAGTGTAACTTTACCACTATCCTGAACTCTTACTTTTACCGCTCGGCTACCTCCATCTGCTGTAATAACATCTGTAGGCATAGTTTGAGTGTAGTTTACTTCCTTAGTATAAGGAGCAGACTGCTTTTGAATTCCTATATATTGTGTAAAGGCCGGGGTAGTACCTAAATCAGTACCGTCAGAAGTATTTAATTCACGAGTATCAAGACTCACCGGAGAATTAGCATCTACTTGAACAGTGCTTAATGAATAGTCATCATATAATATAGCATCTGTTATAATTAAATTATTAGCTGCATCTAAAGAGTCGTTACGAATAATAATAACCGCATAAGCTTCATTATAGCTTTGCGAAGTAGATGTGAATTTTTGCACTAAAACACTACTAAAGCCACTTCCTGCACTTGATGCCGCGACATTGCCGTATGTAAATGAATTAGGATCTACTAAGTCGTAGAAAACACCCTCGGTTACCCCTGAGGATGTTGAGTTGCCAGTAATTTTTGGATATTTTGCTGCTGCCATTTTTATTTATTTTTTGTTTATTTTTTTATTGTAGTATTAAATATGTACTGTCTGGTTCAAACCAGATTCTTTTTTTATTTTTGTCATTAGGCATACAAAAGCCTATTGATTTTACCCATGCACCAGTTGCATTAGATGGTTGTGTGTCAATTTTATTTTCATTCATATATATTGTTTGACCCGCCACCCAATTCTGCATCTTTTCGTCATCTTGCTCATAATCCATATAACCTTTATGCATAACAACTAAAGTATTATTATAATATTGTACAAATATAAATAACATTTTAGATGCATAAACATTATTAATAGTAGTTGCTTTTTCCGCTTTGCAGTTATAATTATTATTAGCACCGGCATCTCCTCTTAAAACAATTACTTCTCCGGGAACAAAGTTAGATAAATCTGATTGATTAAATGCAGGATAAGAATATTTAATTTCCATTAAGCTTGAATTCACTCCGCTAGGTAGTGAACCTCCAAATGAAGAGGCATCTATTGCAATTGATGCTTGTTGTATATTAGGATCAATTATTATACTCATGCTTTTGTTATATCATCTGTGACTGTAAAGCTGCCTTTCATCCATGTTGTATATGAAGCTCCTGAATCTGTTGGGCCACTTTGTGGATCTTGTTGTTGAGAATTAGCTAAAGGTGAATTAAATATCATTTTTTTTCTTACTTGAAAATCATATACATATTCTCCCGCTGCAATATTCATATAATTGTGGGGTATTCTTATATATATTTCTTCTCCCTCGCCGCCTGTGCTACTAGCTAAATATATACCTGCATATTGAGAAGATGATAAAGCGCTAACACTATCACCTCTATACTTACCTGCTCTTGTTAAACTTGGCAAAACATTATGATATATTAAATCTTGCCATATATAAGTATATACACTTAAGGTATCAAATTCGCTACCTTCTTTTTTTATAGTCATTTTAGCCTGGTATATTGGTATATAATTAACAGATAGACCGCTTTCTACGACGGTTAATGTACTATAAGCATTTTGATCGGCTGTTGTATATCCTAATTGCCCACCACTTAAGTTATAAGATAATCCTGTTGTAGAGTCTTTAATTTCTAAATTAAGCTCAAAGGTATCTCCCCGCCGGGCGGTAATATTAATCTCTTCTGCTATGTCCGTAGATATATTCTTAGCCATTCAATAATTATTTGCACAAATATAATAAAAATATTTATTCTGACGGCCACTCTTCTGCACCAGATAATATTCTATATAATCTTGTTACTAAAAACTTGCCGGTTTGTGATATGCAATACGTCCCGGCAATCCCCATCCGCCGATTAGGCGGTTCGAAATTTTTTAGGAGCCCACTTTTTTTAAGCCGCTGAATGTGTTGTTTTAATGTTTGGGGTGTAGATACTACCCCGCAGTCTAAAAGGTCCCCTATGGAGAAGAAACTGATGTCATAGATATGTAATAATAGTTCTATATCAGATGGGCGAACCCCTTTTTGCACCGCTAGGACTCGTTTTAGTCTAGGATACCATTTTAAATAGTTATCTCTTTCGCTTTTCCAAAGAAATTTATCACGTTTAGTTTTCTCCGAGCGGTTCATCGCCTAAGTCTTCTTTAAGTTTTGATATAAGGTAAGCTAAATCAATTTCGAATGTTTCGCCATCTTGATATGCTTTAGCGTATGCATCTTGTATATTGATTAATAAATTTTGAAGATCGCCACCTTCTAAAAAATTTGATATATTGGCACCTTGTACGGTTTGACCGTCTTCTAGTTCTATTGAAAATGATATTAAAGATTTAAAGGTAGGGTATTTTAAATTCATTATATCTAATATTGCTACTACCTGCCCAACGTGCCGGGCGATTTCTTCAGATTCTTCCATATTAGTAAAGATACAATTTATGTGAT
>Ga0208157_1001385_pt1 | contig 11038 bp, 9 predicted proteins | sample 5_EtaG_FD_184077 | JGI IMG/M metagenome (GOLD analysis project Ga0208157, IMG submission 184077) | Marine viral communities from the Subarctic Pacific Ocean - 5_ETSP_OMZ_AT15132 metaG (SPAdes) (version 2) | ecosystem: Environmental > Aquatic > Marine > Oceanic | place: Pacific Ocean | collected...
ATCATTTCCTGTGCTAACACCTAGTTGCCAACTACCTGCATTTGATTCTAGATTTACTTGAGGAAATCCAGCACCATACACGTGCAATTTTTCTATAGGACTAGTAGTTCCAATACCAACGTTGCCTGCTGAAAAATAAGAGTAATTTGTACTACCATCTAAAGTTAGATAAGCTGTAACTCCGCCACTACCGTCGTCAGACTGGAATATAATATCACCGTCATCGACAGTGTTTACTATTGTTAAGTTACTTGAAGAGTTGGTAATAGTGCTACCATCTAAGTTTATATTATCAACCTGTAGTGCAGTAAGAGTTCCAAGAGACGTTATATTAGGTTGTGAAGCAGTAGTAAAAGTGCTATCTAAAAAAGCCATAGTACCAGAAGCATCAGGAACTGTTATTGTTCTATTAGCTGTTTGCTCTGTTATAACAAACTCCGTGTCATTACCATCAACTACAGGTCCTTCAAATATTAGATTGCCAGTTAACAAAGTGTTTCCATCAGGTCTAAAACTAGCAATTGTATTAGCGCCTCTAAGTGTAGTTCCACTACTAGCATTTGTTTCTCCAGCTTGTATTACTACACTACCACCTGTTCCGCTGCCAGTCGCTCTACCGCCAAACAACTGTAAGCCACCTCCAGCTTTATCTGTACCAGTCGCATCGCCGCCTCTTACGTATAAATCTCCTCCTGCATCGTCAGTATGTCGCAGCCTTTTTATTTGAGCAACACCGTCGTCGTCATCTCCTATACTAACTACTTCACTGTCTTCTTTTAACACATCGCCGTGTAGACTTACAGCGCCAGATGATACAGTAAAATCGCCAGAGCTAAAGCTAGCTACACCTTTGTTAGATGCGCTAGCGTTAACCGCAGTTATTGTAAACGTTTCATTTACGTTTGTCACCCCCAAGCCATTACTCCCAGCAAGCACAAACTCAGCGTCGCCACTAGACTCCGTGTGACTACCTACGCTGCTAGTAAACTTTACAGAGGTTATATCACCTGCATTAGTTGTGTAGCCTGTATCGTTAGTAAAGGCCACTGTAAACGTATCGCCTGAATTTGTAACACCTACATCAGTGCCGCCTAAAATCCTAAACACTGGTTGTCCAGTTTGGGGAGATCTTGCGCCATCACCAGAGTCTGAAATCATAGTGACTAAATTAACAACGTCTGTACCAGGTGTAACATCTAGGTCCGACTGTATTTCAGTACCAGTTCTATAAGCTAAATATCCATCACTACCTAATACAACAAACTTATTCGTGTCAACGCTAGTGTTTATTAACCCATCAAAAGATAAGTTAGAACTTGCAACCCTTGTTAACTCATCATTTGAGTTTAGAGTTAAAACATTACTAGCTGTAGCCGATAAAGAAACTTTTTTAAAAAATAACTTTTGACTAAACTTAACTAAACTAGATTCTATTTTAACACCATAAGACTTCATTAATCGTAATCAATATAAGTAATTGTAACTTCTTCTCCGTCTGCTATAGCCTTCGCAATGCTCGGATAAATCCTTTTATAAGCATTAACACTCTTACCAACAAAGCCATCTGGCAATAAGAGATTATTTTCCTGCGCGTCACCAACAATGAGGCAGCCAGCAGTGTGCTCGTCAGTATTTCCAGTGTGAATAAGAATATACTCAAAGTTAGGAACATCAGTGATATGTAGCATACCACGGTGTATACCAGGATATTTTTTAGTATATTTTTGATGAAAGCCACCTTCATTTCTTAATTCAATTTTATATGTACCAGCTGGCACTCGCGTTTCGCCTCTAACTTTTAGAACTCTACGCTCGTCCTCAAGTGTGTAACACATAAACCTCTTGCCGATGCTTGTTACTTCAAACAATAGGCCAGAGGTAGAGTCAGCTTGAGAACTGAATCTTAATACTTGCAATTCCATTATCCCGCTGTAAATATTGCGTACTCAGCTAGTATATCTGTAGAGTCTTCCGCTTGCAGTTGTATACCGATCGTTCCATGAGCTGGCATGAAAAGAAACTCGCCTGCAGCAAGCCTAGCCACTAATATGTTGCCTGTAGTTTCTACGTCTAGATATTTTGTAGACGCGGCGTCAGCAGCGGTAAGGCCTAGATTCTTTATCCATATATAAGATTTACTAGAGCTAGCTGCTAATATAATATTATCTCCTCCAGCATTGTTACAAGCTACTCTTCTACTTGCTTGAGAAGGATCTGTAACAGTAAGATCATCTGATAGCGCTACAGAATAAGCTCCTGAAGAAACTTGACCAGCAGCGGCTGTAAATGTAGTGTTTATTGATAGTGTTGCCATATTTTTGTTTTTAATCGCAGCCCTTTATGCCTGCTAACTCTTTTTCTAATTCATTTATTCTATCATCATTTTCATTGATGATTTTTATTTTCTTTTCAAGTCTTTGCTCTAGTACTATTATGTCTTCGTCAAGTTGACCTATTTGACTATAGGCTATACCCATAGTAAATATAATACCTATTATCCATATTATATTACCTACTGATATTTCTAGGCTTTTACTTATCATTTCTTTTAATAAACTCTAGTATTATGTCAATCTTCTTCATCATCTCGTTTATATTGTCTGCAGCTTTCTCGTGATGACGCGAAAACTGATTTTTAACTTCATACAAACTAAAGACTAAGAATCTGTAAAGTGCGTACAAAGCACCTAAAAGTAATACTAGTGGTAAGCCGTAGCCTTCTATTAATTTTAAAACTTCTTCCATTATCCTAAAAATATTTTAGCCAAGGCAGCAGCAACCGCAGCATATAATATCCATATAGCCTTAGTCATTGTTTTTCTAGCCGATGTGTTTTGATTAACTCTAGCGGCAATACCATTATCTGGATCTAGTAATTGTTTACAAAGATTATCTAATTTCTCGTCCATCTTGTCGAGCTTCTTATCCATTTGGTCCATACGCTGTTGCATTAATGCTATTTCTTTATCTACAGTTGCCATTATTTTTCACCACATTTTTTACTTGGATCACCTACTTGTCTCCAATCTTGTTCTAACCATGTTTTCAAGCTACCGCCGCTACTAGTACCGGTTACGTTACTCTTGCTAGATCTTTTATATTTTCCAGCTCTTCCCGCTTTTTGCTTAGCTGATATTACAGAGCTTTTCTCAGAAGAGCTCATACTCGCTATTTTAGCTTTAGGCAAACAAACTTTTTTAGTTCCACCACCTTTAGCTTTAACTTTCTTTTTAAAAGGATTATTTACTTGCCTGTAAGCCATTACTTGTTTTGTTTACCTAATCTTTTTCTTACTATATTCATAGTAGCTTTCATTTTACTGGCATAGCTAGGGTTTTTACCTCTGTTAAATACGTATTGTTGGTTTAAGCTGCTAATAATTTTAGATAAATTACCATTGCGAGTTTTAATTAACCATGAGGCTAACGACGAAGAAGGCATTGTCTTAAACTTACCTTTAGCGTCGGGTGCGTCAGAGTGTTTAAACTCACCCATTTTCTTTTTAACTGGGCTTGCTTTTACGCAACTACCTTTAGATCCTTTAGCTGTACCAGGTACACGTTTGTAACCTTTCCAACACTTAAGTGGACTACTTGGCTTTATATGTTCGTACATATCTTTACCTAACTGTTCACCTAACTTACTGTCAGATTTATAGTGAGCATGCGCAACATTTCTACTATAAGATATATCTTTGCCGACTTTCATAAAGTCTTTAGCCATGCTAGGGTATTTATCTCCTAATAGCTTAGCTATCAATATACCTTGGGCAGAGTGGCCTGACGGGTATGATGGTGTTTTCATTGAGTCTAATTCTTTGTCTTCAAACTTAATGTTGTTTTTTTTAGCAAGAGCTTTAGGTCTAGGTCTGTTGTGGTGTTTTTTTATTTTTAGTATAACTTTAGATGACTCGTCTAATATATTATCTATATCTTTACCATCTATGGTTATGTTCTTTTTTTTAGCCATTTTTTGAAAGCTAGCTTTAACATCGTCCTTTTCTTTTACAAACCTCTCATTAATAGGTATTTTATTTAACTCTTTTATTTCTTGAGTTGTTTGAAAAGAATCATCGTTAGGTGGTTTCTTGTCTAAATATTTCTTTATGTTAAAGTTGTTAAACATTTAACACTTGTGTTTAGAAGCCCATATATTAGCATAAGCACTAGGGTATACGTCAAACTTTTTTCTAGCAGCAGCTTTCTGACAAGGTTTTAGTTTACCTTTCATGGGCGACTTCATAGAAAAAGCAGTCTTAGGTCCTCTACCTTGATTATCAGGGTGAAACCTAGAAGACTTGTTCATCTCACCAACCTCTCTACCTTGAGCTTTCGCAGCTTCTTCAGCAGGATCAGAACCAGGCCCGCCCTTCATGTTGTCACACATTTCGTCATAACCTTTATTTGTCATCTCCCTTATACTTTTTTTAAAGGGATTATTTTTTTGTTTGTATGCCATAGTATTAACAATTCCATCTACGCCTAGCCGCTCGACCTCTTTCACCGGTCCAACCTTTTGATCTAGCGCAAAACGATTTTCTTCTTTTTGCTTCTTTACTTCCTGGTTTTAGTTCAGATGGTTTCTTAGTTACAGCGGTTTTAAGTTTACTACCTGGATTATTTCTCTTGTATTCATTAACCCCTTTCTGCGTCATACCTCCACCAGCCGCAGCACCAGTACCTGTTGGTTTTGCTTTGTTAAAGTTTTTACCTGGTCCAATAGTTTTGCGTGGATCAGCTTTCTTTAGTGGTGTTTGCATAAACGTTCTACGTCTACCGCAGCAAGTCTTAGGAAACGGGTTATTTTTTTGAACATAAGCCATAACTAGAATATTACATAGTAGGTGCTCGCACTTAACTTAATCATGTACGTAGCATCTTGTTTTTCCTTTTAACGCTTTGTTTTTACAGTATTTACCGCCTTTAGTATAAGCGCTACACCTAGGTCTTGATTCGTATTCTTTTTTCTTTTTATCTTTTTTATCTTTCTTAAGTTTTTCTTTGGCTTCTTCAACAGCAACATCTTCAACACCTAGGTATTTTACGTATTCGTTTTCTTTACCTTCGTTTACTATTTTTTCTTCAACACCAACGTTTAATCCCCACCTGTTCCAACCTAAGAACATCCAAAGTCTTTCCATAGCAGAATATCTTTCGTCTGCCGCGTTACGTAAGTTGTTTATCTTGGTGTTAGCTCTATTTATAGGTATGTTAGTTAAAGCCTCTACGGTTAGTGCTGCTGCATCTATAGCTGGATTGTCAATGTCAAAGCCCATAGGACTGTAAACATCTTTGTTATACTTATAACTATTACCCGCCGCATCTAACTTACTAAACTTAGATCCAATAGTTGGCGAAACATTTAATAAAGCTTCTGCAACTTCGTCATAGTCAGCTCTAAAACCTTTTTTATCTTCTCTCTGGAAAGCTAAGAAAGCATTTTTTAAAGAAGATATAATAGCGCCTTGTATACCCATACCCCTAAGGAACGAGTCTGACATCGTGTTTATAGCTCTCGCTTTTGTTTCTTTAACTTTATCTTCATCGTCACTATTCCACAGTGCAACAAGACCTGATTGCAGGCCAGCAAATATTAAAGACTGTACAAAACCGTAGTAAGCTACTTTACTAGCGTGATGTGTTAAAGAGTTCTCACCACCAAAGCCTTCGTATCTACCTTTAACTATGTCTTGAAGAGACTTCTTCATTATTCTATTCATCTGCATTGGAGTGTTTGCAAACGGCAATATAAGTCTACCTGCAAAAGAAACCTGTTGTTGTGAAAGTAAGTCTGCTCTTGCCGACTGCTGAGTTCTTTCTGCTATAGCTTGAAAATCTAAGAAAGCCTTTTTCTCAGCCTCAACTCTTTCCATGCCTTTATTCATTAAGTCTCTAACTCTATTTCTATAATAGGTTGCACCACCTGACGCAATAGCAAAACTATCCGCCATTTTAGTAGGTAGATAACCTGCTTGTAGTATCTTAGCAATAACTTTTTTAGCGTCCCAACCTCCTTTAGCAGCTGCAGCAATCTCAGCTTCTGTTACGTTTATACGAAGACCGTTACGTCTTTGTACTAACATGTCTGAGTTCATTATCATCATAAAGTCTTTAGAGTACTGCGGTACATTAGCTAAAGCTTGCGCTGCTCTCAAAGGATTGTTAAATGAGTGATTAACGAAGTTAACACTAGATATTAACTGTAGCGTAGCTGATCTAGTATTGAAGTTCATGATAGCACCAACAGATCCGTTTAGATAGTTCATAACACTGTTACCAAGTCTACCTAAGTTTGCTGGTTTTGTTCTTCCTGTTTCCATACGCTCAAGCATACCTTCAAACGCTTCTCTCCACTTAGGTCCTAGCGCAGCCTCCATTTTATTTAAGTTAGCTTGATTAAATACAATCTCTTTGTTTTGCAAAAACTCAGATAAATAATCTTGTCTTCTAACGCTAGTTGAAATTGTGCCTATCTCTGATGCTATTGTTTCTGCTAACCAGTTTTCAGTAGGTTGTCTTAAACCTCCTTCTAGTCTAGTTAGTCTAGATACGCTCTTAGCAAATGTTAATAATTCAGGACTGTTGTTTATAAAATCAACTAATCTATTTTCAGTTGACTTAGCCATCTTAGGTATAGTGTAGCCAGCCTGCTTGTATATCCAAGTTCTTATAGCCATATCATGCGTAAAGCTAGTGCCTGGAACTTCTTTACCTAACTTTTTTGTTATATCTTTGTTTTGCTTACGTAAGTTTTGATAATCACTTTGTACAACTTGTGTAGCTTTGTTTAAATCGTTTATACCTCTTTCAAAAGGCCTAAGTATATTATCTTCAAAGAACTTTCTGTTTTGTAAACCTTGTTTACCTTTACCAAGTAGTGGTTCTATCAATAACTCAAAGTCAGCCGCAGAGTCTGGTATAAACATTTTATACTTACGCTTACCAGCGCCTCTTAGTTCTGCTTCAGCTTTAGAAAACTCTTTTTTAGACTCAATACCTAAAGAGTACTCCATTATGTCGTTGACCTCTTTAAATAAATCTCTTGATCTTTTAGCTAACTGTACCTTAGACTTAACGTCTATTTGACCTAGTATATCTCTTACCACCTGCACGTTAGCTAGCGCATCATCAGCAAAGTAAAAATCATTATAACCTTCTTTAGCAGCTTTCTCAACTAACCATAATGCTTTTGCTACAGGTGACGAGTTAGCTAAACCTGTTATATTTTCTAAAGGTATTTCAAGGCCCATAGCTTTTAAAAACTCGTATATAGCTTTTTGAGATTCAGCTGGTCTAGCCGTAAGAACGTATTGATCTTTTAATCCAAACTTTTTAGCTCTAGCTAAAGCCTTCTGGAAGAAAGGACCAGGCTCACCTTCAACAACCTTGTTAAACTCTGAGAAGTCAAACTTGGCTCCTTGTAATTCTAGATTTGTACCCTCTTTAGCAAACCCACCGGCGTTCAATCTACCTTTAATATAACCTCTTGTAAATGAATCTACTTTTTTAACAAGCTCAGGAGGCATAACATCTCCATACTTTATGTTATCAGTTTTAATCTCAGCAAATCTTTCGCCAAACATTTCTCTGTAAGCTTCTTTATTCGCTATAACTTTTTCCCAAGTACCTTTTACGATACCAGTTCTAAGAGATCTTTCTGGTCTAGCCGCGTTTCTAGCTACAGCCGTTTCCATAGTAGTCTCAACAAATACCATTTGAGCATCGTAACCAGCATCTCTAAACTCTTGTACGGTTTTCTTCATTACGTTTAGTGAAGCGCCTGTACCATCGATAATCATACCTTGACCTTTGCCTTTGTACTGCATTCGCTTTTCACCTGCTAGGTTTCTAGCTTCATGACTTAACTTACCAAACTTACTTAACTGCTCAGACGTCATCTCTCGCATATCAGTGGGTAAGCCAGATTCTTTCATTAGCCTTTCAAGAGCTATATCTTGATTAACTATTTTAAATCCTTGATTAAGTAGGTCTAAACCTTTTATTACAGTTGACTTACCAGCGCCTGGTGCTCCAGCCATGAATATAACTTTTCTACCTGGCTGAGGTACACCTGTTGGATTTGGCAGCGTATATCTAACGCCTGACTTACTAAAGGCTAACGTGTCATCAAAATCCCAAACGCTAATACCTTTTTTAGGCTTACCTAGTCTAGCGTCTCTTTGAGCCTTACCAAGGTTAGCTAAGTGCTTAGCAGCTTCTTCACCAGAGAATAAATCTTTAGATTTAAACCCTGTAACTCTTGTAAGTTTATTGTGATTAGCTTGTACTGCTGGCTCTTGTTTTATTCTAGCGTCTAGCTCAACAGCAAGTTGATTTCTTAACCCTGTAACTTTCATTACCTGTCTAAGCTCTTTAGCTGTAAAGTCTCTAAGTAATCTCGTACCTATAGACATAGGTTTACTAGCTGTCATGTCCATCATATCAAACATCATGTTAGGTCTGTACATGTTGTTTACAAAAGATGAAGTTAGTCCTAAAGGTTTATTTTTAAATATAGAAAGCATACCAGTGTTTCCGCCAAAAATAGGGCTGTCATATATTTTTTGATCTCTAGTAGCTGTAACACCTTGTTCAAACATCGCCTCTAGTTTACCATAATCTCTAACCCAGTTTTTACCTTGCGTTAGTACGCTTTGTAAAAATGTAAATGAATGATTAAGTAATTGCAGCTGGTGTTCTCCGTATAAATCTTTATTTGTAATTTTACCAGGTAAAAAAGAAGCTACAGAAGTTGGTATAGCACTACCTTTTACTATACCTTTTCCTAAGTTAGTTTGTATTCTAAAATGGTACAAAGCTCCTTTTAATGCCTGATTGTGTGTTAATCCAAATCTACCAGGGTTTAATAGCACGTTTGCTATAGACTCCATGTGATAAGCTCTAACCTCTTTTGCGGCAGCGTTATACTCATTAAAGTTTTTAAAACCTTTTGGCGTCATAGCCTCACGAACAGCATACCAAGCGTCATTGTATTTTCTTGTTCCTTCTTTTAAGTTACCACCAAACTCATTTAGTGTGTTAGCTATTTTCTTTTTTAAAGAAGGCATGTCTACCATATTAGCTTTCATAGCGTTCTCTGATAGTCTTCTGCTACCTTGATATTGCCCGTTTGGTATTCTACCATAGTGAAACTGAAGCCATACGTCACCTTGCTTTGGCAATCCTTCTGGCACGCTTTTGTTTCTCATACCTAGATTAGGAACAACATCAGGTGTACCCTGACCGAAAGTAGTTCTATTAGCATTGTTAACAGTGAAGTTAACAGGATATTGATCCATTATAGCTAAATCAAATTTGTTTTGTAAATCTCTACTTAATAAATCTTTGTGATACAAAGGTGCTTTAGGATCTAGATTTGCTACGTCATATAATCTTCTTATAGATTGAGGTAGCATTTCTATTAAGTTTGTTACTTTGTCATTGTATCTAATACCCTCTACTTCTCTTAACTTAGAGGTTCCTGGTTTTTCAAATAACTCTACTTGTGTTCCAAAGTTCTTTTTAACTATCTTAGTAAGCTCTGCTATATATGTTTCTATTTTTCCTTCTCCTAGTAATGCTCTTAACTCTTGATTAGATCTTATGTCAGCTAGCATACCATAACCTACAGACATATTTCTATTGTAAGTTTCTAAAGCTCTAATCTCAAGATCACTAAATATATTTTTAGCTTTTAAACCTTCAGCTTTACCAGCTTTTAGTCTAGTAAGAAGTTCGTTAACCTCATACTTAGCTGCTATATCTTTAGGTGCTGTACCATTTCTAACAGCCATCTGAAGTCTTTGTCTATTGAGCTCTCTACCGAACTCACTCATAAACCCTTCTATAACTCTAGCCTCTGGTGATTGTGAAGCAAGTCTATTAACGTTAACCTCACCAGTCTTAGGATTGTAATCAATACCCATGTACCTTAATATCTGAGGCGTAGTTAGAGTCTTTTTCTCTTGTACTTTTAATCCTTCTGTCTTACCAGTTTCTTTAGCAGTAAGTCTTGACGAGGCTTGGTAAAACTTACCGTCCATAAGCGCTGGACTAATTTGACTAGATAAACCTTCAATAGCTTCTATACCTGTTTTAAGCATAGCGCCTTCTTGAGGTAACACTCTATCAAATATCTTCTGAGCATTATCTATTAAGAACTTTAATCTAGCTAACTCAGGATTTGTTTGCCAAGCAAGAGGATCTTCTTGTAATATCTTTTTTAATTTCTTTGTAGCTATACCAGCAACACCAGCTCTTGGCTTACCGCTAGGTAGCATAAATATTTCGTTGGTAACCTCTGGTGCTGTTTCTCTAAGATTAGCTTTACTCTCTAGTGTTCTAGCATCTATCTTACTAAACGTCTTGTCGATCTTTTCGTTTTGCTCTGGCGTAATTATCTTTTGATCTTTTTCGTTTCGTAAAACATCTTCTATATAAAACTCTTCACGCGTTTTACCTATAGCTTTTCTGCTAGGTCCAGATCCTGTTACACCAGTCTTAACGTTTTCATAACCACTTTCAGTTTGAACATGTTTACCAATATTTACCTCAAGAATGTCAGCAACTCTTTTTGGAAGATTCTGCATTATATACTTAGTAAGAGGTTGGCCTAGCTCTGGCTTATATTGACTACGAGCCTCGCCACTCTTCTTAGGAACCATGTTCATCATGGTCATTAACTCTAGATTTACATCTGCATCAAAGTCTCTTCTTGAATAAGCTTGCTCTTTATTACTATATTCGTATGTAGCATCTCTCCAATATTTTTCGTTAAACAGTCTTAGATAACCACCCATCAACTCTTTAACTTGCGCTAGCTTCTGCTCGTTTGTAAGCTTTTCGTTTAAATATATTTCTTGAACTTTATCAGAGTTCTTTTGCATGTCTGCTATAGACTGCTTTAAAGAAGTTAGTTTGTCTTTAGGGTTTGTAGACTCTGCAGCCTTAGCTATCTGTTCTATTCTAGTTTTTACTTCTTTAAATATCTCAACGTATCTTTCTTTGGTAATTCTACCAGTTTTATAATCATTGAAAGC
>Ga0208157_1001386_pt1 | contig 11037 bp, 9 predicted proteins | sample 5_EtaG_FD_184077 | JGI IMG/M metagenome (GOLD analysis project Ga0208157, IMG submission 184077) | Marine viral communities from the Subarctic Pacific Ocean - 5_ETSP_OMZ_AT15132 metaG (SPAdes) (version 2) | ecosystem: Environmental > Aquatic > Marine > Oceanic | place: Pacific Ocean | collected...
TTACGGAGTTTCAGTTTTACATACACCAAGCACCATAGCAACCACCAGAGCCGAAGTAGCTAGTGGTCAAGCTGCATCAATGGACATCATAGGCTCTGTGTCAGATAACCAGATTGGCCTTACAGCAGGACAGCAATACTTTGTACAAACAGATGGAACGATAGGCACAACGGCTGCAACGCCAAGTGTACTGGCAGGGACTGCTATCTCTGCAACAGAATTATTAGTAAAAACTTGACAAGTTAAGATAAAGGATATATAATTATGGGTAAACCTAGAGATTTAGCAAACGTAGTTGCTACTGGAAATATACTTGCTGACGGTGCAGTAGCTCCTGCTGAATTGACAGGTGTTACATCCACAGCAGCAGAGATAAACATACTAGATGGAGTAACAGCAACTGCAGCAGAGTTAAACTTACTTGATGGCGTCACTGCTACCACTACAGAGCTTAACCATGTTGACGGTGTTACATCTAATGTGCAGACACAGATGGACACCAAAGCTCCTGTAGCAAGCCCAACGTTTACTGGTACTGCTACTGCTCCTACTGTCAATGCCTCTACAGCATTACAGATAGGTGGTACTGCCATTACAGCTACGGCTGCAGAACTAAACAAGATGGACGGTGTAACTGTTAGTGCTTCTGATATAAACTCTGTAACAACAAAAGCTCCTACTGCTGATCCTACATTTACTGGCGATGCAAGTTTTGGAGGTGATATAAGTATTACTGCGGCTACTAACGCAAAACTTACAATTAATGATAATGTGGGTGAGGTAGGTAGTGGAAACTTAGCTTTTCAAGCCTCGAACTCCGCAGGTTCAGCTTTGAAGCCAATGGGCTTTAGGGCTGAAGATGTAAGGTTTGCAACTGGTGCATCAGAACGTTTTCGCTTTGGCGCATCGGGTCAGTTAGGTATTGGCGGTGCAACCTACGGCACATCAGGACAAGTTCTTACATCTGGTGGAGCTAGTGCTGCACCTACTTGGGCTGATGCAGGTGGTGGTGCTTATGAGTTAATTACAAAAACAACTATTTCTTCTAATGTAACCGAAATTATTTTTGACAGTGTTTCAGCGCCACAGCAACAACTACTTTTGCTAATTAATGGTCTGCAAGTTAGTAATACTGGCAGTATTATTTTTCATTACAGAAATTCTTCTGGTGGAAACTTGAATAATACTGGTGGTTCTAGTGACACGTATAGAAATACTGGTTATTATTCTGTCCTTAATAGTGCCATAGGTTACGCAGGAAATAGTACTGGGAATGGGATTTATATAGGGTATAGTCAGACTTGGCCTGGTCAGGATTTTAATGCATCTTTTAGAATTTTTAATTTTGGCACTACTGCAACTGGACTACAGGGTACATCAAATCAAATGGGTGGTGGCAGTACAAACTTTCAAAGCCAAGGCATCGATTCCCAAGCGGTAACTTCAGCGGCAACTGCTGGAATAAGATTATATATAACAAATAGTCGTGAGTTTACGACTGGTGAAGTTTATTTATACAAATTAGTTTAGGGGTAAAATAATGTCTGCAAGATATGAAAATGGTGTACTAGTAGAAAATTCCGAAGAGCATATTGCTTTGCTTGCCTCTGAAACAAAGGCTAATGCTTCAAGTATTGCTGCCCATGACGAGGGTATAGTTCGGTCACAACGCAACACTCTACTCGCAGCAAGCGATTGGACACAAGCAAACGACAGTCCACTAGCGGCTGAGAAGAAGGTAGAGTGGGCATCTTATAGGACTGCTCTGCGTAACTTGCCGTCTAATAAGTCTTGGCCTGATGTTACGTTTCCAACAGAGCCTAGCTAATGAGTGACATCAAGCTTACCCCAGAAGAGATAGAGACAATGCTAGACAACGCAGCTAGGCGTGGTGCTAAAGAGGCACTACGTTCTATTGGGCTACTTGACGATGATGCTGCCAGAGATATTATAGAAATGAGAAGTTTGCTAGAGGCATGGCGTGACACACGTAAGTCTGTCTGGTCAACAATAGTTAAAGTAACCACTGTCGCACTGCTGACCTTTATTGCAGGTGCAGTGTGGATGACAATGGGAAAGTAAGGAATTAAAGTATGGCTGACTTAGAATATGGAATAGATTCAAAAAACTCTAATGTAGTAGACTCATTTATTGCTGCAGATGGTACTGTTTACGAAGCTAGAGCAGGTGTTTATGGCAACGGTATTGTTAAAGTAACTACCAATGAAGATGGATCTAAAACAGAAACAGCACTAACTTTTGAGGCAACCAGTCGTTCTGACAAAAAAAAGAAAAGCTCGTCTGCAAGAAATAATATTAACGTATCTAAAGCTTCAAAAGAATTTGCAGGGTTTAAAACTGCTGCAGATGCTGCTTCTAATACTACAGAAGCTATAAGTTATACAGATGATAATATATCTGCAGGTGGTGGTGGTCCTTTTAGATATGATAAAGCTTCTACTGTAACACTAACTGATGCTTCAGGAAATACTGTAGGTTCTATTGGGACTACTAAAGGTAAAACAGACACAGAAATAGCCACTGCAAAATTATTAGCCGATGAAATCATAAACATAAATACAAGTCATCTTTCTACAATTGAAAAAGATGATGATGATATTAAAACTACAGATGATATAACTACTGGTGTAAATACAACAGGAACCAGTACAGTAGGTGGTGGTGTAGACGGAACTATTGATTTAGACTCTGACTTTTCAGGTGCAGGCTTTACATCTACAATACCTCCTACTGATATAATAAATATAGGTGTAGGTGAAGTTGCTCCAATAGATCCTAACGTTTCTCAGACAGTAAATCAAGCTGTTGGTGGTGTTAATTATCAAGGTGTTACTCCTGGTAATTACAATGTTACTCAATCTACTGGAACTCCAGGTTCTATTACATCTCCTACAACAGGTTACGTTGGAGGTAATGTATCACCACAAGCAAACGTTACTGGTACATTTACACAACCTGCAGCAACTGCAGGAATGTCTGCTGTGCCAGGATCTATAATGTACAAAACACAGTATGCAGGTACACAAGGTGCTGTGCCACAAGGTACTGTTGCAACTGCTCCTGGAACTGGTCAAAATATACAAGCAGGTTATGAGCAGCATCCATACGTAAATAAACAGACTACTCAAGAAATAATGGTAACTGAGTTTAATGGTCAACCTGTTACGTATGTACCTCCAGGATTTGTTAGAAAGTTTGCTAAAACTACAGCTTCTACTCAAGCAACGTCAGTAGACCCAAATGTAACTGGTGTAGCTGCAGGTGGTGATATAGATAGAGATACTATACTAGCTAAAAGATTTTTAGGCTTTGAAGGATCACCCAGTGAGCTAGAGGGATTCTTAGCATCAAATCCAGGTGCATCCTCTCGTATGGGTATGTATAGATCTGCAATGGGTAAACAAAATCCTAACGTAGTTCCTAACGAAACAAATATAGCAGGACAACCTCACAGACTTGCATATGTAAATCCACAAGAAGAAAAACTTCTTGAAGCTGCAGGAGGTGCAGGACAACCTTCTTATGGTGGCATTCCTGCTTATTTTACTATTCCTGATTGGATCACTCCACCTCCAAAGGATGCAATAGTTACTCAAGCGGTTGAAACTCTTACTAATCCGATTACTGGAGAAACAGCACAAGTACCAACTGGAGGTTATACAGTAAATGTTTCAGCTACAGGAGATCAAGGTTCAACAGGTCAACCTGCAGGTGTAAATCAAGATCAATTTAAAGCTATGCAGCAAGGTCTTATTACTCAAACTATGCAGCCAATACAAGCTGGAGTTTCTGGTATAATACCCAACGCATATGACTTTATTCCTGTAGATGCAGGTATGACTGTACCACAAGCACCATTTGCAGAAGCTGCTACTGCAGGTACAACATCTGTAGCAGGTCAGCCTATCTTACCTAATGTACAAACTGCAAGTACAACTGCAACTCAACCTGATGTTGGTAGAGAGACTGATGCTTTAACAGCTCAAACTCTAGGAACTTTGACACAAGGTATTACTGGTCAAACTCAGGATACAAGTTCTGTTTCAGATTTAGGTGCTGCAACTAGTACAGCTCAAACAGTTCAAGGTGTTGCAGGACAAGCAGGAGTTCCCACAAGAACTCTAGATACAACCACAGGAGAAAGTGGTGAAGTAGTAACAGGTACTGGTGTTGATCAAACTAGAGTAGGTCAAGCTTTTGGTACTGGTGAAGTACAAGCTGCATCTGTACAAGATGAGCTAGCAAGTCTTATGTCTCAGTTTGATGATGGTCAAACTCCTGCATGGGCTGCAGGGTCTATGCGTAGAGCTACGGCTGTAATGGCAGAAAGAGGACTTGGTGCTTCTTCTATGGCAGGTCAAGCTATTGTACAAGCTGCAATGGAAGCTGCACTACCTATCGCACAAATTGATGCAGGTAACAAACAGCAGGTAGCTTTGTTTAAAGCTGAACAAAGAGCTAAGTTTTTACAGATAGACTTTGATCAGGCTTTTCAACGTAAGGTTATAAATGCAGCAAAAGTATCTGAGATAGCTAATATAAACTTTAATGCAGATCAGCAAATTGTATTAGAAAACTCAAGGGCTGCAAACACTATGGATCTTGCTAATCTAAGTAATAGACAGGCACTACTATTATCTGAAGCTGCTGCACTAGCTAACTTAGATATGGCAAGCCTAGGTAACTTACAGCAAGCTCAAGTTCAAAATGCACAAAACTTTTTGCAGATGGATATGGCTAACTTAAATAATAGACAGCAGACTGAGATATTTAAAACTCAGCAGAATATAGCTTCAATATTAACCGACTCCGCTGCTGAAAATGCTGCAGAACAGTTTAATGCACAGAGTGAAAACCAAAGAAATCAGTTCTTTTCTAACTTGTCGTCCATAGTGTCACAGTTTAATGCTTCTCAGTCAAATGCTATGGATCAGTTTAACTTAAACAATGTTAACTCTTTGAGAAAATTTAACTCTGAAATGCAGAATCAAAGAGATTTGTTTAATGCTCAAAATGGTTTAGTGATAGCTCAAGCTAATGCTAAGTGGAGGCAAAACATAGCTACTTTAAATACCAGTGCTCAAAACGAGAGTAACATGGATTTTGCTAAAACTATAAATGCTTTATCAGCTAAGAATTTAGATGAGATATGGCAGAGAGAACGTGATATAATGAGTAATGCTTTTGTAGCCAGTCAGTCTGCTGCAGATAGAGCATTACAAATTGTAATGGGTGATAAGTCTTTAGAGTCTGTAAGAATGCAGTTAGAGGCTAAAAAAGATGCAAATGACACAGAGCTTGCAATGAGGTTTTTATTTCCTGATTCTGAAGGCGGTGGTTTTAGTTTTCTCCCTAACTTTTCGTAGTAAAAATTAATTAAGGATACGTAGATATGAGTTTAAAATATGGAAAAGCTTATGCAGACTTAGATGAAGCTGTTAAAGAGGGTGGTGCAACTGCAGTAAAAGCTTCTAAAAACATACGAGAAATTCGTAGTGGTCTAATGAGTTCTGATAAAGAAGCTATAGAAAATTTATTAGAAGGAGACGAGTCCTCTGTTGAAGATCGTATGGCAGATAGATTGTTAGAAAAATATAAGTTTGTTAAAGAGTCTAATAAAAGGTTGTTAGAAAGAATTAAAACTGAAATTGATGGAGATGGGAGTACTACCTGATGAAGATAACTGACAGACCAATACCAGGTCAATCTCTAACAGCAGAGCCTAGAAGTCAAGCTTTTGAAAGACCTCCTGAAATAACTGATCCAATAGAGGCTCTAGACGTACACCTAGATAATCTTTCTACTAAAGATGCCATAGGAGATTTAATATCTTTTGTGGAGTTGGGTGTAGACTTAGTTACCTTAGTTCAAGGTATACTTAGAAGTGCTGTTATGGGAGGAATACACAGTATTGATGTAAGTTTAATTATTGCTCCTGTCATACACGAACACATAAAGGGTGTCTTAGATGCTTCTGGCGTAAAGTATGAAGAGGGTTTTGAAGATAAAGAAGGTAAAAAAGCTTTAGAGTATAAACGTGATGTGGCTCGTGCAAAGAGAATGTTAAGTGATGCAGACTCTGAACCAGAAGTTGCAGAAATAAAAGAAGAACCAATAGAGATAAAAGAAGAGCCAGCAGTTAAAACTGGTCTAATGGCGAGGGCGTAGTTATGGCATTTAGTTCTGAAGGTGCAAATAGATTTCTTGATAAAAGAGATGCGGCAAGAGAAAAACGAAGGGATAAAGAAGAACTGAGGAGAGAGAAAGAGCTAGATAGAGAATTTCAAAGAGAAGGTAACTTGTTTGGTCTTGTTTTACAAAATTTAAAAGACAGTAATAAGTATCTTAAAAGTGATAAATATACTTCAGCTGTAAAAGCAAATCAAACTCTACGTCAAGGTCTTATGGATTCAGACTTAACTGCAGAAGATTTACAATTTTACGAGCCGATATTAGAAGATCCTTTTGCCGCCCAGTTTGTACAAAATTTTATAGAAGAACGTGCAGGACAAGGTTTAAATATAACATACTCAATGATTCCTAGTATGTTAAATGTTGTATCGTCTAATGCACCAGAGACTGAAAAAATAGATTTTATAGAGAGGATTACTGGGACAGATTTTACAGGAGAAGCTGGTATAAAAAGATATAGAGAGTTAGCAACAGAAATAGTTTCTGCTCCATCTGAGATTCAATCTACACTTTTTGTTAGTCCAAAACCAGGTATGAGTATAAATACTAAAAATAGAGATGCTTATAATAAAGAGATGGTTAAAAAAGTTGAAGCTCAAGTAATGCCTTTAGCTAGACGTATGCAAAGAACTTTATTCTCAGAAAGAGGTGCATCAGATAATGAAGTACAAAGATTAACAAGGCTTATAGAACAAGTTGAATCTGCTGGAGCTGGATCAGAAGCTGCATTAAGACTATTGTTAGAAACTGTTGAATATAATAAAGAATCTTTTGATGAGCTTGTAAGACTATATCCAATGGATTTTATAGATTGGGAAGCAAATCCATTTTTATCAGGTATGCCTGAGTTATTCCCTGACTTAGAAGAGTAATACATGGCTCAAGTTACAATACAAGATCTGAGAGATAATTACCCTCAATATATAGATCTAACAGATGATCAGTTAGTTGAGAAATACTCTGCAAAGACTGGCATACAGGTTATGTTTCCTGACTCTGAGATAACAACAGCTCAAGGTCTGTTGCCTGAAGCTGGAACATATTCTCAAGACGATATGGTAGGTGACTCTATCTATCCAATCATTGAGGACTATATGTTAGATAGGTATGGAACTCAGTCTGTGCAGGGTAGGTCAAAAGAAGATGTTGTAGATATGTATCTCAACAATCGTAGAGGTGTTTCTGTAGGAAATACTGTACGTGGTCTGTCGGAGATGGACTATATAAATAATATACAAGGTGACTCAGATAAGGTGGCAAGAGCTGCCTCTGCTTATCAACTGTATGAAAATATGGCTAACTTATATAGTAAAGAAACTGATTTAGGTGAGAGAGTAGAAGGCACTGTAGATTTTATAAGAAGTGCTTTACTTGACCCAGCAAACTTACTAGCTGGATTTTTAGGTAAAGCTGCCGCAGGTGGTTCTATTCGTGTTGGTACAGAAGCAGCTAAACGAGCTGCACTAAACGAAATGAAGAAGCAACCTACTAAAGAGCTAGCTAAAAAAGTTGGAACTAAAAAGTTTGTTGATGGTTTAGATACTGCACGTAAAGCAGCTAAAACAAAAATAAACGATTATGCACAACAAACTTTAGGTAAAAGCGTAAAAGAACGTTTATTAACTAAGGCAGCAATTAAAGAAGTAGTCACCGTAGCATCTGTAGATGCTGCAATAGGTACTGGCATGGAATATCTATATCAAGATGGTCTTGTCGATGTTGATGCACAAGAAGATATAAACTACTGGTCAGTTGGTATAGCAGCACTTGGTGGTATTGTACTTGGTGGATTGCAAGTAGGTTTTATTGCTAGACGTGGTAAATCAAATACTGCAGTACAAACAGCAGAGTTACCTGAACCAGAGGTTGAAGGTTTTCTCTCTGAAGCATCAGAGGCAATAGGAAAATACCTTGATCAAGATGTTGTTCCTATCTCTAGGGATTGGAAAACAAAAATAGAAGGTGGTGCAGTATTATCTAAAGATAGTTTAGATTTTAGTACTGACTTTTTTAAGACATTATTATTAGGTCATACTAAAGATGATAAAGTTATTTTTAAAGGTATGACACAGATTGCTTATGAAAGAGGTTTTGTTTGGGCAAGACGTTTTGAGGGTGATCGGTTTACTAATTGGATGTCCGATATAATCGGTGGTGTAAGTAATAAAGAAGCTAGAGCTTATATAAAAGCTATAGAAAAAGCAACTGGTAATAAAATTACTCTAAAAAATGATGAGGGTAAAGTTATACCTCGTAATAAAGTTACTGGTAAAGATATTGGAGACATACTTGCACATAAGATGTCTGAGGCAGGTGCAACTCTTGGAGCAGCAGGGCAGTCAGCAAGACAGCTAGGACTATCAATAAGTGATCTAGAGTTAAAAGATTTATATGAGTCTGCTATAGATGCAGGTTTTGTGAAAGGTAAAAAGAAATCTAAAGAGCCAAGTATAGTAGCTGAATCTTTTGCAAAAAATCAAAACAGGTTGATTAGACTTTTAGTTTCTCATCCCTCTACAAGTGCTCTAAACGTTATTGGTTGGGGTGCTAATACAACACTGCAAAGTGTGTCTGATATAACTTTGTCTTTACTATTGGCTGGAAGAGGAACTATACAAAAACTTCTAGGTGATGTAGAAAAAGGTGCTAAAACACAAAAGTTAGCTGCAAACTTATTAAAATCAAATGCACAAAGAGTTTCTTTTTTGTTTGATCCTGACATGACTTATACAGCTTTTGAGTCTGCTTTACAAAGAAACTCAGCTGCTTTAGAAAAGTTAAATAGTATTCTTCCTGGAGGTGTAGAGGGAACTAATAGGCTACTAACAGACGGTAAGTTTAGTGCCGATCAAAAACTTTTAGGTATGAAGACTGATGCAAAAATTGATTTCATTCAAAAATTAACTCTTGTACAAGCTCAAGATCTTTACACTAAGTCTCAAGAATTTTTATTTCAGATGGATAAAAAACTTAGAATGACTACAGGTAAAGGTTGGAATGAATTTTATAAATCTCCTGATGCTGCTAAATATATGGCAACTAAAGAGTATCGTAATATAGAAGCCAGTGCGGTTGATGATACCTTAGAAGCTATCTTTTCTAAATCTTACAAAGGAAGAGATACAATAGGAACTCTGGCAGGTTATCTAGAGGATGCTAGAAATATACCTGGATTAGGTATGGCTGTACCTTTTGGTAGATTTTTTAACAACACTGTAGCTTTTATGGGAAAAAACACACCTGGTCTAAACATGGTGCTAAGAGGAGCTGGATACTATGATAGTATGGCAAAGGGTGAAGCTTTTTCTAGAAGTTTAGTTAATGCAGGTATTCTCTATACACTGTCTAATCAAGAGATAGAAAACGTCAAAGAAGGACTTCCTGTATACACTGCAGTAGATCCAATGTCAGGACAGCTGTTAGATCAAAAATATGACTTCCCAGTGTCAGCTTATAGGATGGGTGCTAGAATTATTGCACTAAGTCGTATGGGTGAAAGCCAGCAAGCAATGAGTATGTTTGGTCAATTTACTGAAGACTTTGGTGCTTCTGGTTTACTAAGAAACTTAGATACAGCTCAGAGAGACACACTGGAATCTATAAAATTTATGGTTGATCCTGAGAGACGTGATATGGTTAAGGGAGCAGAGATTGCTGCTGTAACTCTTGCAAGTCAATTTATAAATCCGCTTATGAGACCTTTAGAGCCTTTAAATATTGCTGTTGGAATTGTAGCAGGACCAGATGCAGCTCCTATAGATAGAAAACAAAATAATAAACTTGTTAATAATGCATTTAGGTATATAGATAATATCATACCTTTATTTACAGGAGAACGTTTAGCAGAACCTAAACAGACTGCTGCAGGTGGTAAAGCTGATATACAAACTACAAAAGTATTAGGTGCAAGAACTATTAACTTGACTGATACTAAAAGAGTTATGGCTAGGATGGGTTTAAGAGACTTTACACTAGACTTAGACAAGAAGGTAAAAGATTTAGCTCCAGCTTCTGCTAATGCTTATCATGGTATCTTTCATGATGTAATAGAGGCTGAGTCTAGTTTATTACTTGAGTCTACTTGGTTTGAAAGTTTACCTCAAGATGAAAAACTTGTACATTGGAAAAGAGAAGTTTTACCTAGAGCAAAAGATTTAGCTAAGTCTTTTCTAAGGCTTCAATATTCTGGTCCTGAAGATGTTACAAACCAACAGTTTGAGATAGCGAGTAAATACGGTAAAAAAGATATTGCAAAAGGTTTAAAAGAATTGAACCTAGGCGACTTTGACGAGTTAAAATATGAAGAACTCTTTATATTAGAGAGGTTCTTAGAGACGCAAAAAGATTTACAAAATCTCTCAATAGAAATGCAGAGATTCGGAGGTTAAAATAAAGGGGGCTAAACGCCCCCTCTTTTTTTATGTATCATCATCTAACATATAGTCTGCCCAATCAAACGATGCCTTTTTAATTTCTTCCATTCGCCAAGTCTGTCTACCTGCTGCAATAAAACCACCCATAGCTTGACCTGCTAAGTATAATCTAGGTGATAACTCCTTGACAGTCGAAGGCTTACGTTTTTGTTTAGCAAACTTTTTAGCTTCTTCTTCGAGACTCTTTGTCAAGTACTTGCTCCTTGTTTTTGAAGTAGGCTTTGTTAAAACCAAACTCCCAGTCCCTATGATCCTTACTGTTTCGAACATAGGGGTTAACTAAGTTTCCTACTAGGAAACCTCTATAGCCTTGATTAAAAGGTTTAGCTACTTTCGCTTTTGTAGTTGGACCAGTGCGCTTAAATACCATTGTGCTTTCTCCAAATCTTGA
>Ga0208157_1001395_pt1 | contig 10964 bp, 8 predicted proteins | sample 5_EtaG_FD_184077 | JGI IMG/M metagenome (GOLD analysis project Ga0208157, IMG submission 184077) | Marine viral communities from the Subarctic Pacific Ocean - 5_ETSP_OMZ_AT15132 metaG (SPAdes) (version 2) | ecosystem: Environmental > Aquatic > Marine > Oceanic | place: Pacific Ocean | collected...
CTTCAAAACCAACGTGAACATCGGTTGTTGCGCCTAAATAGTCGCCGCCTGAATAACCAGCGTTATTCTCCACGTTCACATAAGGGCCTGCCCAGGCAGCTGAACCAGCGAGAACACCAGAAACAGCCACTGCGAATGCTTTGATCATTTGTAGAAGGGGTTGAGTTTTCTTGAGCCAGATTAGCTGGCCTAGTCAATGGACAATTAACAATCTGTTTCTTAATTCTCGTCACTACCAGGCCAAACCGAGTGCTTACGGTTTAGGCCCGTGTAAAGACCACGCTTTGGATGGTCAGCCTTGTCCCGACCTTCCAGCATGTAAAGCATGGTCATCCATGTATTTCTATTATTTTGGGCCTCAATGTCAGTGGCTCCGTAAGAAGCGGACATCATTGGATCGGGCTTAGTAGTCACGTCGTTCATCCTCGTAAAGGTCATCGTCTGAATCAAACGCTAGGAAAAGGGTTGTTAACACAGCCCCTGCTAGCGCACCAAAGATAAACGTCATTCGGGATCCGCAGGCCAAGCTGTAGCAATAGCAGGGTTTGTCACTACCTCCATGACAGGCTGCTCTTTAGTAATTTCTTCCATTACGGGTTTATCGTCTTCACCAATAACACCTTCACCCTCCTCATCTACTTTTTGATCTTGATAAGTTACGGCTTCAGTGATGCCTTTGCCGTCAGCATCAGTCTTTTGTTGCTCAATTGTTGGCGGTCCAAACAACAGCTCTTTTAATTCTTCGACAGTCTTGCAAGCGTCGATTTCAGCTTGACGCTTATTGCATGACGTACGAACAGCAGCTCGATACGTTTGCCACGCAGTTGGGAATGCAGTCTTAGCAGCAGCAAAACTGCTGTTGACTTCTAACTCTTTGACAACGCGCCAATCAGATGGAGCAAGCAACGATGATGCGATCTGATCTTGCGTTGCTTTCCACTGTGTCTTCAGACCTGTGGTTTTGACTTCAACGCCATCAACAGTTTCTGTCTTGTCATCAAGCTGCTTTGGGTTGCCAACGCCCCAAAAAAATCTTTGATCCCAGCCCTGAGCGGCTGCGCCATCAGCACTCCAGCTAATGCCAAGCAAAGCACGATCTTGTGAGCTGCTTAGGCGTAACCAGTTAGCTGGGTATTGAACATCGTTGTACTCCCACGGAATATCCAGGGGTAACGCACGACTGCCGATTTGATAGCCCATGAGGATGCAGGTGATGAACGAAGTTTAACGAGCAAGCCCGCCATTAGCCTGGAACGGATTAGAAGCAAATGCGACATATATATACGTATTGCCATTACCGTTTCTTGCTACGTGACCTGTTCTGTGTTTAAAACCGTTACTTAAGAAATCAACCGAGTAATCAGCATGACTGCTTTCTACTGCAGATTCGTCTGGCTTTAAAATATCATCAGCCACATTAAATGAACTTCTTGCTGAATCAATAAGTTGCCAGTTATTGCTGCCACCATCAGTCCTTTTCGTTAAAAGCCATGCAACTTTAAACCCGGTATGTATGAACGGGCCATCTGAAGATCCATTCCCGGTGTACGAACCCATGGCTGAATATGAATTTACGGGGGCGAAGCAATAGGCCACGTAAGTATTACCGTTCCCGTTCATTCCATCAGCCGTACCAACGGTAAATACTGACGAAGTTGGAGACGTATTGTTCCAGTAAGCACCATTCGATACAGCAGCGGAAGTGCTGTTTAAGAATATTGCGCTTGTGTTGCCAATAGCAGAATGCTGACAGTGCCAGCTTGCAGCCGCACTGCGGTCTTTAACAATTAAAAACTCAACGCCAGCGTTTAATCCGTGCCCGATACTTGCTCCACCAGAACCATTTCCGGTATAAGTGCAAATACTAAACCCAGCACTTGGGTTGGCTCTTACTTGTGAAGCAATGCTGCCGTCGTTGTTAGTTACCGTCGATGTTCCTCCGTCCCACACCCAACTTACATAACTAAGATTATTGTCATTAGTCGTTCCATTGTCTGCTCCATTTCGCAAGTTATTAACCGTAAAGCCATCCGAAGTAAATGCAGGAACAAGCCCTGTGGCTTCTGCCACTGTTTCGTTAGGCAGTAAATGTTTGTTAGCACCAACTACAATGTCTGCAGAACAATGAGCTGCACCGCTACTTCTTGACTTTATCCAAACCCAACCTGGGGCAAAAGAAAAACCACTGATGGTTTGAGTGCCATCGTTACCGGTATATAACTTCGTATCAAAATACTTACTGCCATCCGCAATCGTTGGGGTCGGTAACGAAGCGGTGTTTATAGCCTTGTAGCCGCTTGGTGCGCTATAGACCCAACTTCTCTGCCCAAAGTTTATTGAGCCGCTTTGAGTGCCGTATAGACATACAGCAGGGCTCATTGATCCACTTAGATTGGTAAAAGCTGCGTTATTTCCATTTGCTGGGTCACCACTATTTAGCCAAGTGCCATTAACACCAAACCAAATTTTTCCAGCACCCACGTCTACTGCAACCATAATGTTGTCACCTACTCCAGCGGTAGTGCCAGTAGCCGTAAAACTATTGCTGTTTGCTTTATTTCCGTCAAGTTGATAGCCCCAGCCTGACGCGGAATAAGTCATGTAGCCATAGCCGCCGACAGCAGGTGGTGTATCCTCTGTTTTAAAAACGCCAATAATTTGATTACTCGCACCAGAGTTAACCGTATATTCAAAATACCATTTATCACTTGATAGGCCGAAAGTAGCTTTACAAGTTGCCCAACTATTTGTAGCTCTAGAAGCGTCAAGGTTGCCATTAGATAGCGTTAATCCGTTATTGTCTAGTGGATTTAACGTCGCATAATTGCCTACAATTTCTCCACCGATTCCAGAATCTGTAGGATCTGCCGCGTTGCTTGGGGTGTCAACTAGGGAGTCGATGTCTCCCGCTTCACCATCAATCAACATACTGCCATTGATCTTAATGGCATGGATACGTCCGCTATAAGCGGAACTTGGAGAACCACCTCTAACAGCAATCTCAGTAACAGTTGCGTTACTAAGAGTAATCGTGCCCCAGTTGGAATAACTTGTAGGCGTATATGCAGTTCCGTTAATTCTATATTCGCTATTTCCTTCACTGCCCCCATAAATTTCAACTGTATTAACACCAGTAATCCCAGTTGGGAGTTTTAGGTATAACCAACCACCTCCAGCCGAAGAATAAACAATGCTAGATGTACTACCATCAAACGCATTAGCAGCGACTGAAGAGCCGTACCAAGGTGCTTGCGTGGTAGTTGTGTTGTCGTATGTAGAGCCGCTTTGATACAAATAACTGCTATACGGTACTCCGCTGGCAGCACTTAAATTGTTTGGCGTCCAGTTGTTTCCTGGCCGGTCTGCAAAAACTGCGTAGATAAATGTTGTTCCGTTTGAGTTGTTATCAAACGTAAAGCCTGTGTCAGTAACAGTAAAATCACTGTTATTACCTTCTGCACCGCTTGTGTCTGCCAATAAGTAGCTGCCAAAACCATTTCTTGCTGCATCGTGGATTGCCCAACTTCCGGTACCTGTTGATTTAAATAAAATATATCTAGGCTTGAATCCACAATTTACAGTCGTACCACCTGTTGCCGACGTAAACGATCCAAACTTAGAAAATCCGGCAACTTCAGACCAGCAATATGCCACGTAAGTAGAGCCAGTCGCATTGATTTCTGGGTTATTTCCTAGATAAACAACTGAAGAACTTGTATGTTTTTTAGCAAACAAATAACTACCAGTGTCTAATGCGTTTGTCCCATTAAGTGATAAGGCTCCTAATGCTGTTGACGCGTGGTAGACGGGCCAGCCATTTGCGCTATTACGACGTTTACAAATGACAAGTTTGGGGGCGGAACTCAGGCCGTGCCCAAAGGAGTCTCCAGAATCTGAGTTTGCAGTTCCGCTTCCGCCGCCCGTATAGGTGACAATAGAAAACCCATAGGAAGTATTTGCACTAACTTGAACATTAGTAAGGCCGGAACCGTCAGTGTTTGATACTGCAGCGCCACCGGCCTTCCAGGCCCATGCAACGTAATTAGTACCATTATTGTTAACACCGGTATGATTGGTGAGACCAAAACCATCGGAATTAAAACTGCTAAGACGATCTGCAGTTTGCGTTGCTTCAGTTGAATTAGAATATAGATTCTTGTTTGTGCCCCTTACACTGTCTACCCAATAATGATTGTACGCAGCATTTCGTGCTTTTATAATAACAAGATCAGGAGCGAAGAGAAGACCTCCAATATCTCTAGCTGATGAATTGCCTGTATAAGTCACCACGTCCATCCCGCCTTTGGGATTTAGCGTTGGAGTAGTTGCCGTACCATCGTATCCAAGGGCTTGATTGCTGCTGTTATCAGTAAACGGCAGGCGAAAAGAATTAGTACCTTGGGCTGGTGTTCCATCAACTAAGATAGTTCCATCGACTTCAATTGCTCCAACAAGAAAAGCACTGTTTCCGTTTTGGCTACTCCAAGCAATAGACGAAATACTTGAAACGCCAGTAATCGTATTCCATTGATATGTATTTGCTATTTGAGAACCAACGCTACTGCCATTAATTGTTAAGTCGCCACCTGATCCAGCATGGGCTCCCCAAATTCGCAAACTAGAAGTTACGGGAATTGCAGTAGGTGCCGTAAATGTCATTGTCCCACCAGCTACTGCCAGCGACATATTATTTGTATCAGCATTGCCATCAAAGGCTTGATCAGCAGTGTAAAGACTTGAATAAGGTGTTCCTGTTACATAAGAACTGTAGACAACACCAGAAGCAGGAAGGGTGTAACTACCTGCAAATTCCTTAGCTTGCCAGACCCCGTTAGCGTCATACTCGCCAAAGTCAGACGCGGCAAGGGCTTGGCCGTCAATGAAGTTTACTTCGGCTAGGTAGCCGTTGAAATAACTTGAACCACCACTCCCTGCATATCTTCCTATATGATGCTCTACATTATTATTGACAGCAGTATCATAGTTTTGACTAGGATTTGTTGAGGCTCGATCCTGTAAAGCCCCGTTAACATACATTTTAATTCGATCGTTAGCGGTAGATTGTGTAGTGTCTACAGCTAAAACAATGTGATACCACGCTGATGGATCTCTGAATACTGCCGTTGTAGTGGTAAGACTATTGCCAGTCCATAGAACCCTTAATTCATCCCCGCTTGGGAAGTAAAGATCAAAATAATCAGAAGTTCCCCCGCCAAAAAGGCGGCCTTGCGTAACGCCTAATTGACTTCTTTTGACCCACCCGCTCCAAGTCCAAGTTTTACGATTAGATGCAGAACTTGGTGTTCTACTTAAGTTTGCACTATCTGCGCTGTTAAATCTCAACGACCTTGAAATTTCAAAAGCTTCTGCCGCTCCACCAGCCGTCGTTGCTAGAAACAGCGGACTTGCGGCACCAGGAATACTCATGAAACGTTTAGCAGCGAGGTTACCGTGATGCGCGTTGCGCTCTCGCAATAATAAGCCAATACATCAACAGCAGCAGCCGTTGTCGTCAACGTTGGTGCCGTACCAGCAGCAAACTTATACTTTGTCCCGCCATAAGCAAGAGTCCTGCTACCCGTTCCATCCTGCGTAACCACAATCACACCAGACTGACCAGCGGTGACGTTGGTTGGGTCGCCAAGTGTTCTGTTACCGCCAAGAGTCACGCTGAAGTTATTACCAAGGCTCATGTCAACAGCAATCGTTGCCCCATCGGTCAATGCAACAGGCGTTCCACGCTGTGCTTTCGTAAAGCTCTGAGTAACAGCAAGGCCAGCCAAGGTCGTAGTAGAAGCTGGGATTGTGACCGTAACGTCAGCCGCTGGATCAGCAACACTTAACGTCAGCTCATGTGCGTCAGGCGTTGCACCCTCAAAGATCAAGCTGCCATTGAACGTAGCGTTACCAACAAAGGTTGATGTGCTGTCGAACGTTGCAACACCCGTAACGTCCAGCGTTCCAGGGACATCAACATCACTTGTAAACTCAACGCCGCTGCCACCAGAGTCGGTTTGCAGCAATTGTCGTGCTGTGCCGTTTGCAAGCTTGCTAACTGCAATCTCAGCAGATGCACTAACGTCAGCGTTGACGATCGTGGCATCAGCGATCATTGCGCTGGTAACTGTTCCCGTATCACCTGTCGTTACGACGTTGCCGCTGACATTCGGGAAAACAATTGTGCGATCAGCCGTTGGGTTGGTGCAAGTGATCGTCAGTTCATGGCCATCATCAGCAGAACCTTCAAACGCCAATACAGCGTTTTGGCCCAGCAATACCGTGCCAGTAAATGTTGGGCTGGCAGCGCCTAACTTTTCAGTATCAAGTTCTTGCAGTGCAGCCTGCACGTTTGTGCTGCTAATCGTTCCAGTTGCAACAACTGAAATATTGGATGCAGTTTGGCCAGCGATAGCGTTGGAAACATCAATTAGCTGGAACGTTGAACCACTACCAAGTGAGATCAACATGTCTGGCGGCGCCAAACTCACAGCAGGGGCGTTTCCGGAGCCGGTGCCCGAATCGCTCACGACCACGTAATAATTTAAATTTCCCGTGGCGGGATTTGGCAAGGCACCCCCTGCCGTAAAGCCAGCGGCAGACCCAGCAGTTGTGACTGATGCAACTAAGTTTGTGTTCGCGTTATACGTTCCAGCGTTAACAAGGTTGCCGCTAATAACTGTGATCGGTAGGAAAGACTCCCCAGTAAAGACGTAGAGATCTTCGTTTTTCTCATCAAAGAAGAACTGACCTTTGTAGTCACCAGCCGGGAAGGTAACGACGTTATCGGTTGCACCCGCGCCACCAAATTTAGTAACAGATTGGTCTGCAAGTTTTGCTGCTGTAACTGCATCAGATGCAATTAATGCACTGCCGATAGTTCCACTTGTCAGCTTTGCGGCTGATAGGTCTGGAATATCGCTAGCGGCCAAAGTAGCGCCGGTACCGACATGGCCCTGGGCGTCAACTGTGACTTTGGTGTAAGTCCCAGGAGTCACAGAGTTGCTGTGATTCAGATTGCCGCTGCTATCAACAGCAAGTCCCGTTCCAGGGATAACACCACCTTTTGCGTTACTCGTGGCAGCCGGAATATCCGCTGATGTAATCGCACGACCGCCAGTAATTAAACCTTTGGCGCTATAGGTCACCACATGATGTGTGGCGCTAGCTGTTACATCGTTATCGACTTCAATCGTGTTGGAGTCCATGCGGAGTCCTTCACCATTGACAATCACACCGCCTTTAGCGTTTGTCGTTGCAACAGGAATGTCACTGCCATCAATGACTCTGTAGGCAACCGTGCCACCAGCACTGGTCGGACCTGCTAAAAACTTGTTCGCTGCATCAGTGTCGTTTTGAGTTGCAGCAATAGCAACGCTTGAACCAGTCGTTGTGACAACAATGTCAACCAGGCCAACCGTGCTGCCAGTGACAGCGTTGATAGAACCAGCAGCCTTAAGGCTGAGCCACGCAGATCCGTTCCAGCAATACAGATTGTTGTCGTCCGTATCTAACGCAAGCTGACCTGTAAACGCCCCAGATCCAGGCAGCGTTGTAACTAGGTCAACAGTGGATTCGTTTGCAAGCTTTGCTGCTGTAATTCCGTCATCAGCAACCTTGGCTGTAGTTATCGCAGCATCAGCAACCTTGGCTGTGGCAATACCGCCATCAGCAAACAAGATCTTTGCGCCTGGGATTGTGGCGTCAGAAATTAGCGTGACGCCATTGGCAACCAGGTCAGCAACCGTAAGCTTTTTAGTTTCAGAATTGTTGACGGCAACAAGTAAGTCACCTGCAACCAAGTCAGCGCCGGGGAGAGCCGGAAGATCGCTAATTTTTAAGTCAGCCATGGGCTCTCGCGTTAAGTGTCACTGCTCTTGCCCAGCTTAGCTGCTTGATCCTGTTCCAAAAGCATGTCACTACCATCTTCCTGTCTAATCTTGTCAGGAACTTCAAGGTTCATCTTGAGCTGAACCGCTCCTGTCGTAATGAAATCTGCCGTGATTTGCACAGTATTGTCTGGAGCAAACTGCACAGCACAAGCTGTTATAACTCCGTTAAAATCGTACCAAAGCTCATCGTCATCCCTAGATGCAACACCGCTGGGGTTGTAGTCCTTGGGTTTAATGTAAAACCTGGCATGAAACTGACTGCCAACCTTAGTCCGCAAAACAAGCTGTAAAAGATAATTTGGTATCTCATTTACAGTGTCCCCGGTGTACTCCCAGAAACAAGACATCCTGCCAGAACCAGACACCAACGTGCTAATTCGACTGCGAAACTCATCTGAAAGAGTTGTTGTGTCAACAGTCTCGCGCTCAGTATTAAGCTCAAAGCTATTAACTTGAGCAAGAAGACGCGGAACAGTATTCTCAACAATGACGCTTACAGGAAGCGGATTGCTTGGTGCTGCCAAGGTAATTGCGTTGGCAGTTCCACCGTTTACAGCATGAGCAAAAGTGTCGTAAAGCCTTATACCGCCTAGCTCGTCAACATAAATAAACTTCTTTACGCTCGGGCTTGTGTAACCATTTATAAAATCAAGGTTGCTTCCATTAGTGCTTTTAATGCGAATTTGATCGCCAGTAATTAGCTGACCCTGCTCGAAATTAAAACTAAAACGTTTTGCCGCAACATTGATACTAGCGGCCTTAATTGTTGAAACAAGCTCGCCGCCATCAAATTGACGCTGCAGCTCAACTTTGCCAAACGTACCAAGGTAAACACTCATGAGATCGTGGCGGCTAGCAACTCTCCCGTTCCAATAAACGAGATCTCAGCACGCACCAGATCAGCAGTCGCAGCGCCCATCGTGGCACTTGAAACGTAAGCGTTGATCTTGATGTCGTTGATGTCCGCACCATCCACCCAACGAAATGTCAGGTCAACGGTGTCGCTGCTGGTAACACCGGCCGAACCAGTCTTGACCAGTGCGCTTAATAAGCTTGTTGTATTGATTGAACCGTTGTCTTCTTTGTAATAAAGCAAGCTGCAACTGCCCGTATAGCCGACGACACCTGGGACGTAACTGCGAATATTCTCACTAAGCGTTGTGGTTTCTAACGTCTCAAGATTTGCCTGCACCGAGAAGCTCGACACTTTGGCAACGGTCGTACCAGCGACTTGCAAGACGCCATCTCTGCCGGTATAGACCTTTGCCATCAGTCGGGGTCAGTTGCGTCAATGACGCCAATTAAATTTACTGTAACAGTGCTAACCCCAGGCCGCACCTGCGTTAATTGTGGTGCGCTTTCGTACCTGTACTTTGCTGGTGTCCCTGATTCAGATGAAACAGTGCCTGCAGGAGTGTTGATCTGACCGCCCATACCGCTGTGGTTTACGCAGTAGTAATACAAGGTTGGAGCGTCCTTAGCGACTTTAATTCGTGTGTACGCTCCGGAGCTGCCAGGAGTCCCAAAGGTTGTCACGCCTGTTGTGTACTCAGCGCCACCGCCCCAAGTGCCATTGTTTGTCGTACTAAGACGTAATGGGTGACCGCCACCTGCGCCATTTGACGAGTCTGATTGGTCAAACAAATAAACAGTGCCTTCAGTCAGCGTCAGTGTTTCGTTGTCTGTTGAAGATCCATTTATGCGATACCTATTGCCACCACCGGACGCCGCAACTGTCACAACAAGTGTCACAGTTGGAACTGTTGACGGTTCTGAGCGCAAGGCATCAGTGTTTGCGCTCCAACCTCCTAAAGACCCAGCAGGCAGATTAAAAGTGCTGAAGGTGCCTTTTGTTTCGTCAAAGTGATCAAGGAACAACTCTGCTGAAGCGTCGCCAATATTGGCGTAAGACAACTGCAGTTTTACGTTGGTGCGCTCGCTGCCATACAGAATCCGTGTCTCAGCGCCGTTTTGCGACTTAAACGTTCTGACTGGATAGTCTCCAGGGTCAAAAGCGCGACTGGTTGGAATAAGCGAAGGGAAAGCCATTACTCGATTGAAACCTCGTCAGCATTCAGCATGGCAGCAACTAATAAGCTCTTACGGTCATCATCGCAGGGATGCTCTGAAGCAACAATATCTACCGTGCCTTCTTGCGAGAACGTCAGTTGTTCAATGACGTACACGTTTTTAGAAACAGTAGTGTCTCTGACGCTGAAGACAGCACCGTGAAACTCAGTTGCCGACACTGTGCCGTTGACAATTTCCATCTTGCCTGTCTGTACATCGTCTTCTCCACCCTTGTAGTAATCAACGTCGTACATCCGGTCAACAAGCTCAGTCACGCTTGTCACTACACCCGTTGAGCTAACCGTTCCAGTATTTGCGCTGCTATACGGGCTTGATTCAGTAATGACCCGAATATACGAACCAGCCTGAATATCTAAACCATCAACTGTTGTTGAAAAACTAATCGTATGCGTAACCAAACGCCGCAATGCCAGGAAATACTTGCCAACCTGTACGGCATGATCTTTTGACGTACAGAACTGCGTCAGGTCAAAACTTTCATGAGGCAAAAGCTCTAAACTTTTATCCAAATACTCTTTGTTCTTTTTGTTCCGAACTATGACTGTCCGCTCTTGCGGCAACTTGTTTTTTCTTTCCTCTCGGTAACGGACAACCGCTTTAAAGGGCCTACGCTCTTCAGCACTTAGATATTCAATCTGCAGTGTGTCTTCAAGAATGTTGCCTGCAGTAAATATCTGTTTAATTGCTACTGGCCCAGTATCAAAGCTGCCGCTGTCATGTGTTGGCAGAGCAGGCTTTAACGAAAATTTTCCGTCAGTAATGACAAAATTACATAGGAAAAACGGTGCAACACTTGCAATAAATTGACGCAAGTTGGTTCGTTCAACGATTGGTCCGTTAAAGAACAATTTTTGTGTTTCTAAGAAACGAGACGTGCTAATCAAACCAGGCTTATCAATCAAAATTGGGTCGTCAGAGGTCATGCCAAGCAACGCCCCAGCACCGCCTCTTTGATTCGTCATCATGTAATAAACCAGATCGGTA
>Ga0208157_1001405_pt1 | contig 10916 bp, 5 predicted proteins | sample 5_EtaG_FD_184077 | JGI IMG/M metagenome (GOLD analysis project Ga0208157, IMG submission 184077) | Marine viral communities from the Subarctic Pacific Ocean - 5_ETSP_OMZ_AT15132 metaG (SPAdes) (version 2) | ecosystem: Environmental > Aquatic > Marine > Oceanic | place: Pacific Ocean | collected...
GTGTTATTCGTATGCTTAATAAGCTTGAAGCAAAACTTGACAAACTTTTTGAAGTTAAAACTAACTAGGAATTAATATGGCACGGAAAAGATATAAGAAGAAGAGAGCTGATTACCGTAAGGGTGGTAGAGTTAAATATGCACACGGAGGAAAACCTAGTCGTAGAGATTATGATTCAGGTGACGAGTATCAAATGGCTCTTGAACAATGGAGAAACGATCCTGCACATCGAGGAACTTCTAAAGCTCCTGTAAAACCTGCAGCTTCTAAACCTGTTCAACAACCTGTATCTCGACCTGCTCCTGTTCAACAGCCACCACAAAGACAAGCTCCATACAGATCTTTTGATCCTGATGATAGAGATTTAAGAGGAACAATAGGTAACATTGCTCCTAAACTTGGAAGAGCAACTTCTCCTTCTACAGTTGGTACAATTACTCCTGCTTCTTCTGCTCCTAGTAGACCTTCAACTTATTTACAGATACCTTCTACTCAAACTCAACTAGGATTAGATCCTTCAGACTCAGCTTTGTTAGGAATAAACCAACAAGTTTCAAAAAATATTGAAAATAAAGGACTTGTTCAAGGAGTTGCAGAAGCAATTCAAAAATATGGTTTAGATTTTGTTGCAAATCCTGAAGGTACAGTTTTAAAAACAGTTATAGAAAAAGGACCTTCTGCTGCAGGTGCGCTTATCGAAACACTTGGAAGTCTTTTAACAGGATTAGTATCTAACAAAGATTTAGCAAAGTATCAACAAGATATTGCAGATCAAGCTACTGCAGCAGGTTTAAAACCAGAAGAAGTATTAGCAGCAGCTAAAGCAGCTAGAAAAGAAATTGAAGCAGGGGAAGCAGCTTCAGGAACTTCTTCATCAAGTACTGGAACAGAATATTCAGGCTGGGGTGGATCGACTGAGGGTAGAGCAGAAGGTGAAGTATCAATTCCAGAAGGTTTAGCTGCATTTAGCATTAGTCCTGCTGCTTATTTATATGGCGGTGTAGGATCTTCTTTTGAATCAAGCAGAGATGCGTATACAGAATCAGGACAGTATGAGATAGACAAAGCAAAGAGAGATGCTGAGTTTGATGCTATGAGAGCAGCAAGAGGAGAATCAGTTAAAAGAACTCCAGCCGAAACTCAGCAGTTGTTAGCAGAACAAAGAGCGAGAATAGGTGCAGAATTAGCAGGCGGAACAATGTCACCTGCAGCAACTACTCCTGTTTCTTCTACAATGCAACAAGCAGGTCAAGCAGGTCAAGCAGGTCAAGCAGGTCAAGCAGGTCAAGATTTAGAAAATGGTGAAACTGATTTTTCATACGAACTACCTGATGTTGGAGACAATACATCTAGACAAAAAGCTTTAGATATTATAGAAGGAAGAGGACAAGGACCACAAATACCTGATCCTTCTATGGTCCAAGCTGGACCAGATGCAACGACTATGCAAATAGAAACTGTTGATCCTATTACTGCTACAGGCATAACTGATCCTGCTTCTATGACATTACAAGATGCTACTCTTACACAAGCCCAACAACAAGCTATGTTACCTGCTGCACAAATGGAAGCAGCTCAAGTAGGAACAGAAACTTTAATAGCTGGACAACAAGGTGCAATAGGTGATGATGCTCTTGCTAAAGCTGCACAAGTAGATAGGGTTGCTCCAATACAAGCAGCTACTGTTGAAATACCAGAAGGTGCTTTAACACAAAGAGTAGTTGGTACGCTTAGTCCTAACGCTACAGCTATAGCAGCTCAAGCAGCAGGTACAACTTTATCAAGAGTTACAAGAGCTAAGAAACAGCTTCGTAACGCAGGCATGTCTGAACAAGCTATTACAGATTTAGGTAACGATCCAGAAGCTCTTGAAGATCGTTTAATGGATCTTACAGAACAAGAACGAGGAGTTATTGGAGATTTACCTGAAGAAGCTTTAGTATCTAACCAACTTGACAGTCTTTTAAAAGGTATGGAAAGCGGAGAAATACCTACATGGGCTAGTCCTGCAGTTGCAGCAGTAGAACAGATGTTAGCTCAAAGAGGTTTATCGGCTTCTACAGTAGGCAGAGATAATCTATTTAATGCTATAATACAATCTGCTGTTCCAATTGCACAATCTAATGCACAAGCAATACAACAAAGTGTAGCTCAGTCAAGAGAAATAGAATCTAGAGAAGAAATATTTAATGCTCAAGCAAGACAGCAAACAGCTTTGCAAAATGCTTCTAATGTATTTCAAATGGATATGGCACAGTTTAGCGCAGATCAACAAACAGCTTTATCTAATAGTAAATTTTTACAAACTGTAAGTTTAACTGAAGCAAGTAATAGACAACAAACAGCTATTCAAAATGCTGCCATTACTGCTCAAATGAATTTAGCTGATGCTGATTTTTATCAAAAAGCACAAATACAAAATGCACAAGCTTTTCTTGGTATGGACATGGCTAATCTTAGTAACAGTCAACAAGCAACTATATTGTCTGCGCAGATTAATCAACAAAGTATGTTATCTAATCAGTCAGCTATAAATGCTGCAAGACAGTTTAACGCTACAAGTGAAAATCAAACACAGCAGTTTATGGCAGGACTTTCACAACAAATAGAACTAACAAACACAGCAGCAGCAAATAGTATTTCTCAGTTTAACGCACAACAAGCAAATGCAGCAGCAGCAACAGAGTTTCAAGTTGAAGCAGATTTAAATAAAGCTAAAGCTGCAATGGAAACAGACATAGATAAATTTAATTCTCAACTAGCTTTTAATAGAAACCAATGGAACGCAGCTAACGCACAAGCTGTAGAACAATCTAACATAGCGTGGAGAAGACAAGCTAATACAATTAATACTGCAGCAGCTAATCAAGTTGCTATGCAAAATGCAATGAACGCTTTTAATTTAAACGGACAATCATTAGCTTTTCTTTGGCAAGAGTTAAGAGATCAAGCTGCTTTTGATTTTCAAGCTGTTCAAAATGAAGAAGATAGAACAGCTCAGATTTATATACAATCTTTAGCTAATCAATCTTCTTCAGCAGCTTCTATGGCTGAAAACATAAGAACAGTTGGAGCAGTTCTTTCTACTATGTGGTCAGGAACTTCAAAAACACAATATACAGCTTCAGACAAAGCTGGAGGATAATAAAATGGGATGGATTAGAAAAACTATACGAAGAGTAGGTAAAGAAATAAACAGAACTGTAGAAAAAGTAGGGGATGTTTTTGGATCAAAATCTTTAGGAGTTTTAGGAACTATAGGTTTAAGTATGCTAATGCCGTGGACTATCAGTACTGTTTTTAATGGATTAACTGATCCTTCAGGATGGTTTGCACAGACAGCTATTAATTTAGGAAAAGATGAAAGTATTGCTAGAAAAACAGCAGGTTATCTTATGACAGGTATTCACAAAGGAGCAACTTCTGTTCAAAATGGATACAACATTGCAAAATCTTTTGTAACAGATAAAGTTAATCAAGGTTTAGACTGGGTAAAAGGACAAGAAAAACAACCTAAAGATTTTATTATAAAAGATTCTCCTTTAGATGAAGATATAGTTGATTTTTTTGTTGATACAAACACAAATATTGCAGATGAAATAGTTGATAATACATATTCTGATAATAAAGAAAGTAAAAGTTTTTTAGGTAAAACTAAAGATTTGATCGAAGATCAAAGTAGAAAATTATTAGACGATCAAATAGATTTAAAATCATCTACTAGAAATTCTTATACTTCTGGAGATTTAGGAAATGGAAAAGCTTTTAATTTTATAGCTAATAGAACTCCTGCACAAAGAGCAAATAATTTAAAATTAGTTAATGAAGGATTTTATTATGGTAACTATGATTATATGGACAGCGTTAAAAATTCTAGTTTTGGTCAAAGTGAATACTATGATTTTTTTAAAGAACTTGAAGATGGTATAATATTAACTGGGAAATAAAAAATGGAACAACTAGATAATAAATATAAAAATTATGAGCTGGAAGGTTTAGAAACTTTAGCAACTAAAGAACAACCTATAGCAGGACAATCTTTAGTTAATAGCCCTGATCAGCAATATCCGTGGGAAAGTCCTCCAGAGTTTACTGAATTACAGCCTGCTATTGAAGCTACTTTTCTTGAGTTAACAGAAGACGAAATGTTTTTTTCTATTGTTAATTTACTTAGAAATAATTTATCTGTAGGAGAAGTTACTCAAATTATTCTTTATGATGGATTTACTAAAGGTATGTGGAATCCTGATTTAATGCTTTTATTAGTAGAGCCTGTTATGTATATGGTATTGTCGTTAGCAGAAAGAGCAGGTATTCAAGATGTAAAAATATACAAAGAACAAAATGAAGAACCTTCTTCTCAAGAAGAACAAGTTAAAGGTTTAAATAAAGCAATAGAAGCAATGCAAAAAACAGTTGTTCCTAAACTTTCAAAAAAATCTATTCCTGATAATATTTCTAAAAAAATAGAAGAGTTTATTCCTCCTAAAAAACCTAGTTTATTGGAAGCTCCAGAACAAGAAGAAATAGAAAATGTTTCTGAAAAAAACTTATTAGACAAAGGAGTTAGCGCATGAGCAAAATGGATGATTTATATCAAGCTGAAATGAAAAAAGGAAAAAAGAGGAATAGAAATACTCTTATTGCTACTGCGTTAGTAGGTGGGGGAGCAGCTTATATTGGAATTAATAATTTAAAAACTAGACAAAAAACTAAAGATAGAATGAAAGAGTTAAATCTTTCTTTAATTCCTGTAGCCGATCAAAGTACAAGATGGATTTCAGAAAAGTATGATTATTGGGATGCTTGGGATAAAAGAAACAAAGCTTATAATGTTTCGGAAGATGATTGGGAAACAGCATATAGAAAAGACGCAGAAAAAACATTAAAGGCTCATTATAATAGAGACAAAGATGCAGATTATAATCAAGATAGATTTGATAAGCGTTTAAATGAATATGTAGAAGCAGGTCTTCCTTTAGAAAGACAAAAAATGGAGCTATATGCAGATTTAAGAGGTGTTCCTAGAGATTTAACTAAAGAAAAAGCTATAACAAAGTATAGCGCACCTGTAGCAAGATCAATAAAAACAATACAAGATAGAGTTAGTTCTAAAACTAATTTAGGTACAGTATTTTTAGAAAATCAAGGAATTGTTCCTAGTACAAATTTAGAAAGTGTTGACTCAGGAATAGAATATTCTGGTAAAAAAGTTTATTTAAAACTTCCTGAAGGATATGCTGATTATAATGATCGTAAAGTCTTTTTAGAAGGTATAGCAACAAGAACAAGAAAACTAGCTGAAGCAAGAAAAATAGACGAACAAGTATTTGCATTAAGTAATGTAATAGGAAGTTTTAAAGACGTTAAAAAAGGCATGAGTACAGAAACTAAAGGAGATCCGAGTTTTCTTAATATTATATTAAACGGAATGGGAACTGCGCGAGGAACTGCACAAAATGTTTCAGCTACTAACAGTCCTTTAAATGTAAAACCAAAAAATAAAAGTGGATACTTTACTGTAGGAAATAATTCTTATACTTATGAACAATTAGAAAATACATTTTGGGCATCTGAGTTTGAAAATAATCCTGAACTTTCAAAAAACAATCCAGATGGTTATGAACCATTTATACAAAGATGGAGACAACAAGTAATTAACGTAGCAACTGAATTAAGAAAAACAGACTTTGACGATAACTGGGATGTTGAAAATGATGCTCCATATCGAACTATTGCAAATGCAGATTATATAATTGCTGCAACTAAACAACTGTTAGAACTACACGCATATAATCCTTTAAAGTTAGACAATAGAAATATTCAACTAGGAGTTGATATTGATAACGCTTCTGATCCAACAGATGCACCTAAGATAATAGCTGCCCATATTGCAGAGAATAAGGGAGCAGTAGATTTTAATAGCCAAACTAAAGATTTTGATATTTATAATCCAAACGATATTGTACCTTTTACTAGTCCTGTAAATGGAAATACTGGTAATTTAAAATTAAGTGATTTGTATATATACATGTTAAAAACTTTAAAAGACGATAGTTATAATATAAACGAAGCTAGTGATGTTAACAAACGACTTGCTGAAATTGAAATTATAAAACAAAGTAATCCAGATCTTTTTAACACTTATACTGGTTTTAGTAATATAATAAATGCTGCTGTAGAAAACTTTAAAAAAGAAAATAAAATATTGTTTACAACTTCAGAAGATACTCAAACTGACACTCAAGCTGATTTATTGTTTAATTTAACTGAAGCAGAAAGAGTTGCTAATCAATCTAGTACTGATGTAGATGATGTCGATGTAAATATTTTTGATATTGCAGACAACGAAACTAGAGAAAAGTTTATGCCTAGTGAATTAAAAAATTATAATACACAAATAAAAATAGCAAAAAATCTTTCTGACAATTTAAATGATGAAAATTGGAAAGCTAATAAGAACACTTCTACTATAAAAAATACAAGAAAACAATTAAAAGAAACTGAATTAATTATAAAAAATATTATTGATGAAGCAGGAACATCTGTTTTCTTTGATCCAATTCTTGCTGCTAAAAGCATGTTTACACCTGAAGATGAAAGATTAGAACGTACTACTATACCTAATCTTAAAAAACGATTAGAAAATACAGATTTGTCACAAGCTTTGAGATTAAGGCTTGAAAAACAATTAGAAGACGCAGAGTTAAAATTAATAGATATTAGGTCTTAAAATGAAAAATGTAAATCAAAATGTTCCTATTGGTAATTTTACTTTTAAAGACAATCCTTCTTTAAACAACAACGATATTGAAACTTTTAATTTAAATACTAACAATAACGAAGATCTTCCTATTGGTAATTTTACTTTTAAAGACGATACAAGCTCAGAAATTCCTGAATGGGTTACAACTTCAGATAAACTAGGATATGGATATGAAGCAGAACCTCATATTTTTTCAAGTTTAGCATCTACAGCAGGTTCTTATTATGAAAGTTATAAAACAGGAGAAGATGTTAAATCAATAGCTCAACGTAAAGAAGAAAAAAGGATGCAAGAAATCTATGAAGAAAATCCTGAGTATGCTATTTTTAAAGATAGAGAAGAAGATGCTACTGTTTTATTAGGAAGAGTAGGCGCAGGTTTTACTGATCCAGTTACTCTATTTATGCCGTGGACTAGAGTTGCTAAAGGAGGAATTGGAGCTACTGCTTTATTTTCAGGAACAGTTGCTGCAGGAGAAACTGCTTTAAGAGACATGACTCTTTACGGAGAAACAAATGCTACTAATACTGCTCTTGCTTTTGGAGTAGGTTCTATTGCAGGAGCAGGTTCTGATGCTATTTCTAGAAAGTTTTTATCTAAGAAAACTCCTGATCCTGTTAAACCCGATGCTAAAACTGCAAAAACACTTGAAGAAATATCAGAAGAAGTAGAACTAGAAAATCCAGATATGATAAATAGTGCAACTTCAAATCTTAAAAGATTAGGAGTATTGTATCGAGAAGAAGAAGAGTTAAATATTTTATTAAAACAAACAACTACAAGAATTGACAAAGCTAGAAAAGCTAGGGCAGAGAAAAAAGCTGCTACTGCTAAAAAAACTAAAACTAAAACTAAAGTAAAAGAAAAACCTTTAGGTAAATCTTCGGCTGTAAAAAAAGTAGAAGAACAAATTAAAGAAAAACGAAAAGAAATTTTAGAGTTAGAAAAAATTAAACTTTCTGAAGATAGAGGAATTATTGGTTTTGCATCTTGGAAAAAAGCTTTAAATAAAGGATTGTTTAGTGATGAAGAATGGACAAGTAAGAATGGATCTAAAGGAAAAAATTTATATCGCGCTTTTGTTCAAGAGCTTGTTAGACCTGTAGCTTATGGAACTGCAGGTGGAATAACAGGAATATATTTAGAAGAAGATTCTCCTCGTAATGTTGAAAGAGAAAACAACATATTAGAATATGCAACAGCAGGTTTTGTAGCAGGGTTTTTTCACAAACGAATAAAAAACTTTAACAGCGATAAGCTTAGTAGAAATGTTTTAAAAGACATGACAAGTATTCTTAAAGAAGAAGAAGTAAACGCATATACACGAACTTTAAGAGAACGAGTAGGGAAACTAATAGCTACTTCTAATACAGGATATTTTGAAGCAGCAAATCCTGTTATGCAGAAGTTTGGTTTAGACATGCTTAGAAGCTTTGGTTCAAAATTAAAAGTAGGTACTGTTAGACAAGAAAGTGTTGAAGAATTAACTGATGCTAATACTGCTCTTTTTACAAATAAATTAAGTGACATTTTAGATTTGTTAAGTCCTGAAGATCTTGCTGCTACAGGTAGACTTATACAAAATAAAGGTATGAAAAAAAAGAGTGAGTATACTTTTTTAAAAGAAGGAGATCTTACTAATACAAAAGCTTTAGAAGCTAGTAATAAATATTTTTTATTACAAGAAGAATTTAAACAGTATATTAAAAATGCAGGAATACTTTTAAAAGAAGAAGAAGTTTATGGGTTAACACAACTGTATCGTAATGTGTCAGCGAAAGGATATAATGTTCCTTCTAATAAGAAAATTTTAACACAAGCTTTTATAAAACAATGGGAAAACAATAGACTTAAACCTAAAGTTAGGGGAGAGTTTATGTGGAAAGGTAAAAAAATAACCAAAAAAACTGTAGATAGTTGGGCTAAAACAAAAGCATCTGCTTATTTAAAAGGAGCTGATGAAATAAAAAGAGCTGAAATTGTAGATTCAAAAATGTTACAAGATGGAGTTCAAAATCCTTTTTCTAAATCTGTAGAAAAAAATCCTCCCTTAATAAAATCTTCTAGGTTTTTAGATACTCAAAGAAAACTATATGATCCAGAAGCAAGAGCAATAGCTAAAGATTTATTTGTTCAAGATCCTATTGAAACAACTTTAAAACTTTACAATGATGTTATTCCTTATGCTGAATTTTCTAGAGTTTTTGGTTCTAGAGGACAAGGTCTTATAGCTATTAGAAAACAGTTAAGAGATTACTATTCTAAATATTTACCAAAAGGTGCTAAAACTTTATCAGAAAATAAAAGTTTAGATGATTTGTACAAAGCAGACTTAAAAGATATAGCAAGAACTATAAATTCTCATTTTAAAGTACTTGATTATAATCCTAATACAGGAGTTGGCGCAAGAAGTCTTGCTTTAAGTTTACAAACTTTGTTAGCTACTACAAAACTTACTAAAGTTGTAGTTCCAAGTATAGGAGACTTAATTCAAGTTATTCAAAATAGTGGTGTACGAGCTGCAGCTAGTTCTGCGTTAAGACAAATTAAAGCAACTTCTGCAGGAGGAGCTGTTTTAGGTAAAAATAAAATTAAACCTTCTAGTAGTTTAGCCCAACAAGCTTTTAAAAATCAAAAAGATTTTGAAGCAATAGGGTTTATTAAACAAAGAAAATACAAAGGAGATTTAGAAAAAGAACTTTATAATACAAACATGACAACTTTACCTGAGTCTGCTTATCAAGAAAAACTGATGAATTATCAACAGAAATTTTTTACTGCAATAGGTCTTTCTAGAGTTACGCGTTTTGCAAGAGAGTTTGCTTTTGATGCAGGTGTATATAAAGTTTTTTCTTTAAGTAAAAAGTTAGGTAAAAGAGGAAGTTTTAAGAATCTTTCTTCAAGCGATGTAAGTGCTATTACAAATGCAGGAGGTATGAGTGAAAAAGGAGCGTTGTTTTTAAGTAGATTTAAAACGATAGATGAAGCTTATGGAAATGCTACAGCTAAAAGACTGTTAGATAGAGCAGGTTTAAGAGCAGCAGATAGAGATGCGTTAATACCTCAAATAGGAAACAGAAGATTGTTTGCTCAAAGTGCTAATCCACTATTAAAATTTGCAGGAACTTTTTTATCGTGGGCGCAAGCGAAAGGAACACAAACAAGTGCTTTACTTTCTAGGATTGAAAATAGTGATGGTAAATTGCTTGCAGCAATGATTGCTAGTATGCCTTTGTATGCAGCAGTACGTCAACTTCACGTTGCTTTAAATCCTTCAGAAAAGTATAGAGAAGCTACTCAAATAGATGTAGATTTAAATGTAGATAATCAACTATTAAAGTTTAATAAAGTAAATGATGTTATAAGTGCGTTAAAAGAAGGCTCAGATTCTGCTATCTTTTCAGGTCAAGTTCTTCCGTGGCATGTTGAAAAAGCAGTAAGAATATATGAACAAACTACTAAAGGTTATAATGTTGCACCTCTTGAAAATATTTATCCTGCTTTAGCATTTATAAATGATTCGTTTGAAGTAATTACTAAAGCAGAAGGACCTAGAAGTGCAGCAGTAGGTGCAGCAGAATTAACAATTCCTTTTGCTAAAGATGTTACACGCAGAGATATTCCTATAGGTAAAGAATTTTTAGACAGAGATAGATTAGGTTTAACTATTCAAGAAGCTGCAAGAACACAAGATAGAATAAAGAGACCAATGCGAGGTAGAAGAGGTAGACAAGAACTTAAACTAGGAGGTCCTCCAGTTTCTAATGTTAAAGATAATCCAGAAGATAGAAGTAGTAAATATTTAGGAGAATCATTTTTTGAAACAACTAGACCTAGTCTTATATCTATATTAGAAAAACGAAACGAGGTTATAAATGAACAAAGAGAAACTAATAGAAGAGCTTAAACGTGACGAAGGTGTAGAACTACGACCTTACAAATGCTCGGCAGGATTTTTAACTCTGGGTGTGGGTAGAAACATAGAGGAGCGTGGTATTACTATGGATGAGTCTGACTATCTTCTTGCCAACGATATAACAATTTGTGAAGAAGAAGCAACTAGAGTATTCAAATGGTTTGCAGATCTAACAGACGTTAGACAACGAGCTATTATTAATATGATATTTAATTTAGGTTTGACAAAACTTTT
>Ga0208157_1001406_pt1 | contig 10898 bp, 5 predicted proteins | sample 5_EtaG_FD_184077 | JGI IMG/M metagenome (GOLD analysis project Ga0208157, IMG submission 184077) | Marine viral communities from the Subarctic Pacific Ocean - 5_ETSP_OMZ_AT15132 metaG (SPAdes) (version 2) | ecosystem: Environmental > Aquatic > Marine > Oceanic | place: Pacific Ocean | collected...
CGAATATCACGGTGGAGTGGATGCTACCCTTCGCCAGGAGCACATTGCTCAGTTTCAGCAAGAAAAGGGCCCTACACGCTATTTCGTCGGAAACCCACAAACTGGAGGGTATGGAATCACCCTTACAGCTGCAAATACAGTAATTTACTTTTCTAACTCATATGATCTAGAAAAAAGATTACAATCAGAAGATAGAGCTCACCGTATCGGCCAGACTGGCAGTGTTACTTACGTGGATTTAATAGCAGAAAAGACTATAGATGAGAAAATAGTTAAATCACTTAGGGACAAAATAGATATTGCAAATGAAATTATGGGAGAAGATCTTAAAGACTGGATCTAAAACAGAATTGGAACGTACGAAGTTCTTCCTTCTACTTTTTCTGCCTTCAGTGTTTGTTTTCTTGATCTTGACATGGATGCTGAGCAGTGAACCCATCCTGAATTTGGATCAACACCATCATAGAATTCTAGTATCAACTGATCAAAATCACAATTTTTACTAATCCACGACGCAAGTTCCTTGTTGTCAACTCCAGGTATCTCGAAGTCTGCTGCCTCACCCTTGGCATGCTGTGACTTAGCCGAAGACCCGATAGCCTCGCACAGCTCTGGGCTACGATAGCCTGAGGATATCATGACTGGTTTGCCAAAATGCTCACGCACTGGTTGTAAGACAGTCTTCGCTAGGTGAATAAGGTTTTCAATCTCTTCGGTCCCCGGTTCATTATTAATATTTTTACGTACCGCTGTTTGAGATTTAGTTAGCTCTGCTAGTGTAAAGTTGTTTGATAAATTCATTATAATCCTCTGAATGGAGACTGCATTCCTTTAGAAGCTAGACTGCCATAATTAGATGAAGGTGCAACTAGGTCTCCTGGAGACATAGCTGGTTTTTTCTCTCCAGGCGCAGGTGGCGGAGTAATTTCATTACTACCAAATGGACTAGATGTTTCGTCAAAATATTTTTTAAATAAATCCCCGATACCTGTTAGTAAATCACTTTTAAATGTAGAGAAATCGAATGGGTTTTGTCCTGGCATTGTTGAAGGATTAAGAGGATTTTGAGGTGTTCCCATTTCAGAATTAGCAGGACCAAATGTTGTCATTTGTGGAGGTCTTCCGTCTTCACCTATACCTGCTGCTTGTGTTATCATTTGTGGAGGTCTTCCATTTTCAAATACTACTTGTGTCGTAATGTTTTGTGGAGGTCTTCCATTTTCATATCCTGCTTGTGTCGTCATGTTTTGTGGAGGTCTTCCATGTTCGCCTAACATTTTTGTACCAGAAGGCATTCCACCACCTATACCACCGCCACTTTCCATTCCCAGTGTCATCAGCGGAGGCGTACCACCACCCGGCAGTTTTGGCATTTGAAGAGGTGGGAAACCACCACCATCTTCTCCTACTGCCATTGTTACTGGTCCAAAAGAACCACCGTTCTCTGGCATAGCTAATGTTCCAAGATTTGGTGGACCAAAATTACCTCCACCTCCACCAGGATTTAAAATACTACCACCTTGTTCTCCAACTGCCATTGTGCTGATGGCTCCTATACCACCACCGCTTTCAGGAAACGCCATTGTCATTGGCATTTGTCCGCCTTCAGGATCAGCCCTAGTCATTAAAGCCGCCTGCATCTCAATCATCTGTGGAGTCATCATAGTGCCGTCCGCATTTTCACCTATTGCTTTTGTAACCATTATTTACAGAGCTCCTTGTACAAACATTCTCCTAACTTACCTTTGGTTTTGTTGTCAAATATAATAAACATAGGCATGTCATTAGTTTCCAAATAATAATAATCAGTTCCATCAAACATAAAATCAGAAGCTGTAAAACTTAGGTCTAAAAGTTTGTTTAGTTCTATCAGCTTTTGTTTTAGGTCCCCTGGAACTTCCACACATTTACAGTCTACTTCACTGTCTTCTCTGTAGTCTATCATCGAAGTCATTATTTCGAAAGCAAATATAGTGCCTTTAATAGCATATATTCTGATGTTTTTGCCAACTATTTTGTCCTGGATTATACAAGGATAAGTGGCCTCGTTGCCTTCTGCTACATGAGCCCCTCCTGTAACAGGCTTTACTATCTGTTCTTTTCTATCTATTCCTTGTGAAAATACAGTGTGTGGTATTTTAAGACCAACTTTTTTAGCCATCTCCAGGTCGTACAGTTTAGATATAGGAGGCATCATTTTGTTCCTGTTGTGGACTTTCACCTCAGGATTAGCCAGTAGATAGTTATAAAGCATATATTGATTAGAATATTTTTTATGTGTTTGAGGTTCGAAAACATTATGTCTCATAAATACTGCCCCTGGTTTTATCAACTCTTTATTTACGTAGAATTCGTTTTGTTGTAGGTCCCACTCAAAAACGCTGTTTAAATCTACAAACTCGTCAAAGTGATGTTTTATGCAAACTATGTTGGGGTCGGTCAATTGACCAAAGATATAAGATTTCACTTCACCATGCCAAGTAATGTTTCAATAACAATTAAACCAACGGCCCCCACCGTAGTCAAAACAACCCAATAGATTTTGTCTATCTTGCCACCCAATTTCTCTACGTCCTTGTGCACATGTGATACGTCTTGTTTTATGTTATCGAGTTCTCGTTTCACTCCGGTTATGTGTCCTTGTATAGAAATTATGTGTTCGCGTTCTGTCTCTGGTTCCATTTCCATTATACAGTTCCTTTATTTCTCTGATAGTAAAGTTTTTCAGTTGGCGACAAGTATACACTTTGAGCGTCTGTAAGTCCAGTCTCAGGATTAACCGCGTTGCCCGTTCCTTGAGCTATTTGATTTTGTTGTACGACAGGTGTTCCTGTGTCAGGAATAGGAGGAACAGGTAAGTCTTGTGTATTTTTAGAATAAGGAACAAAAGGCTTTTCTTTACTTATAGGAAGAAGAGGACCTCCTTCTTTGTCTGTTATTTCAAAGTCCTCAAATTTTATACGATCCCATTTTCTTTGAGCTCTTCTTAACGCCGATGATGGTATAAAATCTCTTTTGTTAAATCTCATATCAGGGTTTGCATTTTTAATTTTTTCATACCTAGATTTTAAACCACCTTCACCCCATGATAATGCTTTAAACTCACCTCTTAAAATTTTTCTAATAGTTGAGCTAGGTATCTTTCTATCTTTTAAAGCTTCCTTAACCTGTCGTTCTGTCATTAAACCAGAGTCTATTGCAGATTTAACAGCTCTATAAAACTTGTACTGTTGTCTAAATGCTTCTTCATTCATTTCATTATACTCACGTAAAAGTTGTCCAGGACCTCGGTTTTGATAATTTTTTGTACTGTACCAACCTTCACTAACTTTTGAGTCTTTAAACGTATTTTGAAATTCACTAATTTTGTATGCAAACGATCCCGGTACATCAACAGTAACTGTTGAACCACCGAACAGTTTAAACATTTCATCTCTTACTCTTAAAGGTTGACCTGTTCCAGACACATCTCCTGCGAAAGCAGAATAAATTCTTTGAGCACTACTAACTACTCCAGGTTCATTTTTGTTTGCAATATGCATAATACCTTTGTCAAATTTTTCTAGAACAGTGTCTGAATCAGACCACACAGAACTTCCTGTTTTTGTCTTACCTGTTAAAGCTTCATACACACCCTCTGTACCAATAGATAAACCGAACAACGTGCCGTTTAATAAATCAAGCAATGGACCTGACGCATTAAAGTACTCAGATAGCACATCTGTTTCTACTCTAGCAGGGTCTAGTTTCGTCTTAGGGTCTGTTGCCCTAACAATTAAATTATTTACTGTAGAGCTAATTAAATCGTATGGGTTGTATCGAGACATATCAAATACTTTAAATGTACCTGTTTCTTTATCACGATTACTAATAGGCACTAAATCACTAAACTTCATATAATCTGGTGCAAACTCGTCTTTATAAGTTCTAATTTGCTCAGGTGTAATATTAGTCATTGCGTAACCTAATCCTCTAGCGCCCTCGTTTAACGCCCATAGTGTTGCAGCTTGCCCCATCAATGATCTATAACCCATTGCTCTAAGAGTTGCGTTATTAGATGCAATGTGTTTCATTGCTAATGCAGATGTTGCAAAACTTGTTCTAATTATTTCTGCAGGGAAAGATACAAAGTTACCAATAAAAGGTATTTTTCTAATAGCTTGAATCATAGGAGGCACTTTACTATAAGTAGGCATAAGTTCTCTTACTAACATAGCAGAATATTCTTCTACAGCCTCGTACATATTTTTTGGATTAAATTCTGTAATACCAAAATCATCTTTAACTATTCTCTTAACTTCATCAATATTTTTAAAAGCACCTTTAAGTTGTGATTTTAAATACTCATGGCCGTACCATTTCCAAACATTGTCACCACCTGAATACAGTCGTGTGGCTGTTTTCATAAGTTTAGAATTATCAGCAATAGATGCAATTTGACCAAACGTACCAACTTTACCTGCTTTTATGTCTTGAAGAACAGCGCTTAGCTCTGACGCTACAATGTTTTCATCTATTACACCAAGTTCAGATTTTCTTGCAATATTGTTTATTAAATCTTCTTCGTTTAAAACTCTACCTGCTCCAAAAATATCATCTAACGTAATTTTAAAAGCATCTGCTACGGAAGCTGTTCCACCAATCCATCCATTATTAAGAACGAATGCAGCGGCACTACCAAAGTTACGTGTTTGTGTTGCTGGAGAGAGAACTGTCTTACCTGTTTGCACACCTGCTTTGTATGCAATCATAGATTGATAAATACTACTTTCCATAAATTTATCTAATTGTCCAAGTGACCCTCGCAGCATTCCTGTTACTTCTTTTGATCCATATAAATTTGTAATACCTGACTCTAATAAACCAAGGCCTGGGACCCTACCTACAACAACAGGGTTAACAACACCTGCTCTAATTGCTTCATCTCGTGATGCAAACAAACGTCCTTGTTGCAGCAACAATTCACCAATACGATCATAATTTTTTAAGTTTGCAGCTTGTGTTACCAAACTAGAAGTTGTCTGCATAACAGAGGAACGCAGTCCTTGTTCTTCTCCTAATAATTTTTTAATAACATCAGGCAACTCTTCTCCAGTTTGAATAACTAAATCATCTAGCTTTAAATTGTCTTTGGCTATTTTTTGTAGCTGTATAATTGGATCAAATCCTTCTGTTTTAACTGTAGCTAATAAATCATCCACTTGTTGTCTTGCAAAATTTCTAATGGCAACGTCTGTATTTTCTGTAGAACCTTTAATAGCTAATTGCACTAAAGATTCATTGTTACGAATACGGTCAACAACAAAATCAATAGCTTTTTCTTTTAAGTTATCGTTTACTTTAAATTGTGGATTTGTAAATATACCAAACGATTGTCTAATGTATGATTTTAAATTACTTGTTAAAAATTGTTTTAAACCACTTTCATCAGGTAACACGTCTTTATAGAAATTACGCACTGAGTCAAACTCTTTACTTAGTTCTTTTGCCATAGTTTGTAATTCTTTTGGTAAATCAGATAATTTTATTTGTCCTTTTATGTACGACAGCACTTGATCAAGTAGATAATCTTGTCCTGCTGGAGATGTTTTACTTGTATTGTATTTTTTTAAAAAACCGTTTGCTAAATTGTATGCTTTAACTTCTATAGAATCTAACATTTTTTCTATTTGTCTAGATTTTGATTTAATAAAATTTTGTGTCTTTACATCTAAATATAATTGGTCAGGACTTCTTTTCCCTGCTTCTCTAAAAAACGAAAATACATTATCTATTTTTTTAAGATTAGATTTTAGCGGGTCAGCACTGTTTACTTCAAACATTCTCCAATCTTTAAAATCAGGAAGTTGTTTTATCAATCCGGGTTTCGCGCCCATAGCTGCAACAGCAGCTCTTGTAATTATGTCTTTGCCTAAAAAGTCTGCAAATATTTTAGTACCACCTGCAACGCCTTGACTTACTTCTCTTAGTCCTGGAACTCCTACTTCTAGTTTTCCTGCTGGACTAAATGGTGCTTTTAATGTACCGCTTGCTAAATAAGATAATGGTTTAACTGCTAACTCATTTCCTAATTGTAATGTTTTACCGCCTATAATAGCAGTAGGTTTAAGCAAACCGAACTTTGTAGCCAACCATAAAGGTGGGCCCACTAATGGAAACAAACCACCTATAATTGCGCCGTCCGCACCAAAACGTAATCTGTTTTTAAAATTAACTAAAGCTAGCTCTTTACCATTTAAACCTTCTGTGTCCTCATAATTATACCCTAAAGTATTATCAAACAACAACGGATCATCTTTAAAAGCTGCTGATACGGTGTTGTATGGCCCACCTGCAATAAAATCAGTGCCACCAAAAACTGCCGCTGATGTACCAACACGTTTTGCAACGTTTGATATTTTTGCGCCTAACAATGCTTTACCAGTTAAACTGTACGTTGGTGTTGCAAATAAATTTACACCCAAAGTAGCTTTTAAAGCTCGTCTAAACCAATTTACACCTTTAAATACAACGCTTCCAGGTATACCAAATTCAACTCCTATTGCTGCTATTTCTCCTAAAAATGTTTCTGGTTCTGAAAAACGCCCATCTTCTATCATTTTGTCGTAACGTTCTTTTACTTTAGCAGTTGCCTGTGTTCCAAAACCTAAGTCAACCATATTTGCAAAAAGGTCAGCGATGTTATAGCTAAGACGAAATGCTCCTGTTTCTTGTGCCCTGTTTAGTTCGTCAACAAGAGAGATGTATGTTTGTTCGTCAGGTGTTTTACCAACTCCTGAATTGAGATAATTCCACACACCATAAATAGCGGGAAACTCTTCTTTCATAGATATATCATTTTCAGTGCCTTTACGTACCGAGTTGTATGCATCTTCAAAAAGTTCCAAAGCACTTACTTGAGGTTCCACATACTGTCGGCCAAAGTATTTAAGTAACGGACTTTCTGTAACTAACTTGTAGCCATCTTTTATTGGTTTAAACTCTAAAGGCCTGTCACTTTTGTTTATAATATCACGTGTGTCTTTTAAGACATCATCTACCGTTATATTTGTCGCACCTGCAAACCCCTCTATTGTATCTGATAAAGCTTCATCAAGATAATATGCGTATAAATCTTTTATGTCTTTTTGAACGTTTTTAAAATCTTCTTTTCTTTTTTCTTCATCATCACCAACTACTCCTGGTGTAACAAAATTTTCTCTGTTTATAGGAGGGCCGCCTTCTGCGTTTCCAGTGTTGGTTTTTGGAGCTAAATCATCAAGCATAGTAAAACTACCATCAGCGTTTCTTGGTATCTTGTATGCATAGCCTGCTTTGTTTGCTTCTTTTACGAGATCCATACCATATTTTTCTTTAAACAACTTACGTTCGGCTTTTGTATAATACTTTGTAACCTCGCTAGGTTTCATTATTTCTGCAAGATATGGTTTAGCATTAATTGTTTTACCATTTACTTTTATGTTTCTTTTAACAATTGCATTGTGAGCATCTATATATTCGTCAAGACTAATATTTCCTTTTAACCACGATGAATTTTTTGTACCCAAAGCACCTTGCAAAGATCCAAGTGCTTTATTAAGCTCGTTGTCAATAAGTATGACAAAGTTACCATACGAGTCTAAATTATTTTTACCTGTTGTTCTAATTCCAGCAAACTCATGAATTGAATCGTTTGTTGTATTGTTTTTATAAAAACGTCTTTCTATCGTAGCTCTTTTACCATTTGCTCTTGGTAGCACATTATCGGCTTGTGTAATATAAATATTTCTTTCAGCCACACCGTAGTGAGAAAACCAACTACCTTGAGATGCTTTTTCATTTATATCTTTTATAAGTCGTTTAGCTAGTTTTTTATCTTTTGGAAAATTTACAGTAAAAGGATTAATTAGATCATAGTTTGTTGGTAAAATAATATCTTCACCGTTTATGTAATCTATTATTCTATTGATTCTATTTCCAGCTTCTGAAGACGTAAGACCAGGTGTGCCTGGCACATGATCGTCAAACATCGCTGCATTTAATTCATCTAGGCTTGGAACTTTCCCGTCTTTTGTTATCATTTTGTTAAGTTTGGAGTTTCTTGTCAAAACAGCTACGTCGTTTGCCATGGGAGTGGTCATTAACTTTCCATTTAAAAAACGATTATGAAGTTTTTTTATTTTTTTAATGTCTTCTGGTTTAATATCTTTAAACACATAAGCTACGTCCGGCACGCCCTTAAGCTCATATTTTCCACCCTTTAAAGTCGTGGCATTCAGAGGAGTAGCGGGTGGAAGTTCTATTTTTTTAACATTTAAAATTTTCATGATCTCCTGTGCAATTGTATTTCTTATATCAGATGGTTGTATTATGTCACCCCTTCCCAACAGCCTAAGATCGTCTAATACTCCTGGAAGTTTTTTTTCAAATACAGCTCTTATTTCTGGCTCACTAAGACCGTTAAGCTTATTTTTTTGTTTCATATAAGTATTAAGTTTTTTTAAATTATAAACAGTAGAGTTTTTAGTTTTTAAGTCTAAACCATCAAAACCACGATCAGATGATTTTATTGCATTAAATCTAAAAACAGGAGGAAGGTTAAGTTCATCATTCATTACCTGTTTATACAAAGCTAATAATTCTTCGTCTTCCTTAGTAGCTGTTCTAAATCCTAGCCTAGGGCCTTGATTTTGTCCGCCTGATCCGCCTGATCCGCCACTACCTCTGGTTAAATGTAATCGTAAAAGATCTTCGCCTGCAACTTTACCTTTTGTTAAGTTTAGCGCCTTTCCTTCAGATAAAAGAATGTCAGCTTGTTCGAGAGTTATTTTTTTTGTTTCTACAGCCGAGTCAATAATCTTTTCCATTGGACTTAAATTTTCCCTCTCCAAAGCTCTTTGTCTGCGACTTGTATATCTTTTTTGTCTTTCAATTAACTCTTCTATAGTGTCATCAAAGTTTTTAACAACATCTGCACCGACTCCTGACGTTGGTTTAGGTAAAACTCCACGTGTGGCAGAAAAACTAGTGTCACCATATTTTATATCACTTGCTAAATCACCTCCAAATTTAGTCGCACTTTTTGCTCCTTGGATTCCTTTTTTAACACCATATTTTCCAAGAGCTCCTGCTAATCCAATTCCTCCTACAACAGCATAAGGGGCCTCTAGTAAACCAAACGCATTTCCTATTGGATTAGAGCCTACTCTAGCTATTCTTTCTTCAAAAGCTTTTTGTTGTTCTGGGTACACTGCTTGATTGGCAGAAGTTAGTACATATTGAATTCGACCATTTCGTTTGTTTCGAACTGGTTTGTTGTAATAAATTTCAGAAGTATATTTATCAACAAAAAAATCGTCAGAAGGATCTTTTGTATTCTCTCCTTCAACTTGTTGTATATCTCTAGGAGTTGTTCCACCCATCAAAAGAGCAGAACTTAAAAAATTAATAGGTTCTGAAAAATATTTACCACCTATTCTGTCAGCTTTTTCCTGATCTGTAAGATACATTTCTTTTGGAATAAACGTACCTAATCCTTTTCTATTTTGTATGTCTGCTTGACTACCAAAATAATCATCTGATTTGTATATGTCTAATGGATTAATTGCTTTCCCACTTGCGTTTGTAAAAGTAGGTGGTAAACCTTTCTCGTTTTTAGTGTCGGACATTTAAGCCACCTGTGCTGGTAATTGTAAATCCGTGTTATATTTTTGGTTAAATTGTGCAATGTCTTCTTGTGTTTCTAAGTTTGCAAAATCAAGCAATGCTGCCTCACTTGTTGCAAGTAATTTAATAACACTGTCAGTTACTTCTTGAGGAAGCCGAGCACGTAGTTCTTCAAATGTCAATCCAACAGAATCAGGTTGTGTTTGTGTTTGTTGTGCCATCATTGGATCGCCGCCTTGTTGTAATCCAACACGGCCGCCTTCTGCATTGTTTTCTCGGCTAGTTCCTGGAGGAACAAATACATTTTCAAGTCCCCATTCAACAAAAGAATCAGCTATTACTTTATTTCTTATGTCTAACCTTGACATATTTCTAAATTCTGGGTCTTTACTATCTATAATGTCTTGAACTATGTCAGCAACGTCTTCCAAAAACTTGTCGTCAGTTAGTAAGTCTATTTTACCTTCGGCTATAGCTTTTGTAATTGGACCGTATAAATTGAATTTTAAATCAGCTTCTAAATCTTTATACTCTTGAGAATCAGGATCTAAATTTTTCATTAGTGATCTAATTTTTTTAGCTTCTTGACTAACAAATTGTTTTTCAAACTGTGGCACACTAAGTTTTCTATCTAGAAGTTCCATATCTAACTCATGTTTATAATCTGCTTGGTCACGAGCTTCTCTACTGCTTCTTTCAAACAAATAGTCGTCTTTTATAGCGTCAATTTTTCTATCTTGTATTTTTTCTAAATCTTTTTTGTATTGAGATTCTCGATCAGCGTATCTTTTAGATAGGTCTCTGCCTGCAGAAGCTAGAGCCGGTGACGCTGACTGAAGAGCTCCACCTAAACCTGAACCTCCAATATTAGGAGCACCCATAATTTCAGCTCCCATTGAAGCAAGTCTTAAATAGTCTGAAGTTGTAAGACCTCTTTTGTATTCAGGTGTATCAAAATACCCCTGCTCGGATAAAAAGTCATAAAGTCTTGGATCATTTTGAATAGCAGTAGTAGGATCTATTTCTGTACCTGTTGAGGTAGGCATTACAACATCTAAGTTATTTATAAAGTTTCCTCCACCTCTTGCTTCCATCTCCCGTATTCTATCGTTCTCTTCTTTGTCTAGCTGTGCTTGTTTTGCTATTTGGTCAACAGAACCTCCTGGATAAAAACCTTGTCTAACAGTTCCACCACCTGCAAAGCCAGATACAATACCGTTATTGCGAGAAGAAACTTTACCTCCTCTTCTAAA
>Ga0208157_1001408_pt1 | contig 10896 bp, 15 predicted proteins | sample 5_EtaG_FD_184077 | JGI IMG/M metagenome (GOLD analysis project Ga0208157, IMG submission 184077) | Marine viral communities from the Subarctic Pacific Ocean - 5_ETSP_OMZ_AT15132 metaG (SPAdes) (version 2) | ecosystem: Environmental > Aquatic > Marine > Oceanic | place: Pacific Ocean | collected...
AATCAATTTTAATGGTGTATCTATGGTGTATCTATGGTGTATCTGGGATACACCACTCTTGCGGGAACGTTATCGAAACTTTTTGGGACTATTACATTTGGTTCAAATAATCTATATAGTAGAAATTAATGCTCATTGATCTTTTAATATCTTTAGGATGCATAGCCTTGGTGTATAGCTTTGTGTTGTTCCTGTTGTTATTATGGGATAAAGAAGAAATAAGACGATAATTATGTATAAAAAATTTCAAGTTCTTGGAAAGCTTGGTTCTCACTTGTTTAATACAAGTAAGAACTATTTTAAAGGTGGTGGTAAAACAACAAAAACTATTATGACTGAATCTAATGTGACCAAAGAAGTTGCAAAAGCTGACATCAAGAGTGAGATTAAAAGAAAGGCTTTTCCAAGAGGTGGAAAAAAACCTTCTGATTTTTACAATAAACCAAAAGGAAGATAATGCCTGGTGGACTTAAAAAGAAATCATTAAGAACTGAATTAGATTTAACACCCAAACAAAAAATGTTTGTAGAAATATATGTTAAAGATTGGGGTTCGATTACACAAGCTGAAGCATTAAAGCGTGCAGGCTATGTGTGCACTAATGAGAGAGATTTCGGATCTGTTGCTTCCAGAATGTTATCTAGAAAGCACAGTCCTCATATTGCAAATTATTTTGATAAATTATTTGATCTTGAAAAAAAGAAATATGAAAGTGACAACCTTAGAAGATTTAAGAGGTTAGAAAGAATTTCTGACAAAGCCGAAAAAGATAAACAATACGCTGCTGCTATTAATGCTGAATATAGATCAGGTCAATTAGCTGGAGCTTACGTAGATCGTAAAGAGGTGAGTGTTAGTGGTTTGGAGGGTATGTCACGTGAGCAACTTGAAAAAAAGCTTAAGGAATTATCAAACAAAATCGATGGCTTCAATGCCAAAACGATTGAGGTTGAGTCCAAAGACGTTACAACAATTGAAGAAAGCTAGTTGGTCGGAATGGTTAGATGTTTTTAACCAAGTGCACAACTCAACAATAACTACTTCAGTTGGTAAAATTAAGGTAATGATTGATGACTAAAAAGAAACGACAACAATCTAAAATATTAAACTTTGATTTTAAAAATCTCGGAAACATCATTGATGATTATGCGTTTGTAGAAATAGAGTGGCTTGATATCGAAGGTGATGCTGGTTGGAGCAGCACAAAAGATTTAAGCAAAGAACAGTTGCCTGTATGTGTATCTAAAGGTTACTTACTTAGTCAAAAAAATGGAATTACAAGAATATTTAGTGATTACATTAAGTCTAAAGATAAACCAACGTTTGACAATATTGGTGCAACAACTATTATTCCAACAGCAGTAATTAAATCAATTAGGAAATTAAAAATATAAAATACTTACTTAATCATGTCTAATAAAAATGGGGAAACTAGGCTATGGCAAAAGGTAAAAAAAGGACTGACTAATTGCTTCTTAACCCGCGTAGAATCTAGTACAATCAATGGTATTCCTGATGTTCATGCTGTAATGAGTAATGAAGTTTTTTGGATAGAATTAAAATCAGATTCATTAAGTTATCCGAAGCTAAATAAATGGCAAATTGTATGGATTAACAAATACATTATGGCTGGTGGTAAAGTTATTATCTTGGGTGAGACCCCTTTGAAGAGAACCCTTAAACTGTACAGACCGGTGTCCGTTTTCACGGATCCTCGTTCCCTCGTTGCGTTTGCCTCGTTCTCGTTCCCGTTACAATGGCCACTGGTCCAGCGCAGGATGCTTCAGGAGCTGGGACGGCAGCCCGATGCAGCGTAATCCTCGTTCTCGTGCCCTGGCCACTGATCTTTTCCCTCTTTGTTTGATCAGTGGCCTGGGGACCAGCAGCAGGTGGTACTGCTCAGGTCTCGTTTGTCGTTGACAAACCTCGCTCGTTCTCGTTAAATTTAACTACACTGGTACCGCAGGTAACGCAGCTGGTACGCATCCTTCAGGATCCAGGTGAAGCTCTCGTTTCTCGTTCTCGTTTCTGGACAAATCTCGTTCTCGTTCACTGGCCACTGGTGAGCCCCCGCAGCGTCAGCTTCAGGGGACGTGCAGCTCAGGAGAAGTTTGTGGTTGACAGGTATCCCATGATGTCGTATTGTCAGACAAACAAAGGAGAATATATGGCGATAGATTTCGATGCACTGGATCTCGTTCGAGGAAAGAACAAATCTCGTTCTTACAACACTAAGTTAGACGGGCTGCAGCAGCAGGTAACCAGTCTTCAGGAGCTGGTAACTGATGTGGTAAGGGAACTTCCCGATGAAAAGAAATGGTCTTTCGAAGAAAGATTAAAGAAAATAAAAGAAAAGGGTTGACAGGTATCCCATCGTGTCTTATATGTAGTTCGTTAACCAAAGGAGAACTATGAGCAAAGAAAAAACGATTCAAGAAACCGTCCCACACAATGACGTTGAAGAAGCCAACAAACCTGAAGAAGGAAAAGTATACGCACTGACCGGTGCCCGGGGCACGCGCTGCATCGCAAATGGAAATACATGGAAAGAATCGGAGGTGAAGGATGACTGACGAACTGAAGGAATGGTTTCTGATGCCAAGCATCAAGGAATGCCTCGCTGAGTATGAGAAGCAGGATATAGGATTAATTGCAGACATTGCTAAGCACGGATGCAGCGGAGGTGTCGCTGGTATCACGTACTACGCAGAAACTACTGCCTTTCATGATCATCATGAAGAAGAGATTTGGCAGCTGGTCCAGGACCACGCAGATGACTCTGGCCTAAAGAACGGTGAGTTTTTGCAACACATATCGCAAGATCCAACCTCGCTTACTGGGTTCGTTAATGATCTCGTTTGGTGGGCGGTCGAAGTTCGGGCCCAGGAGCTGCATGAAGCTGCACCTGCAGCTGGAGCTTCCACATGACCTTCGTTGTCGTTTACCTGTGCCTTTTGTTTATGTTCCCAGGTTTTACATTAGCTGGCACTGGGATCCTGATGCTCTCGCTTGTTGGTATTCTTTAATGCACCACATGTCGTCTCGTTTAGAAAGCTGGACGTTACTGAGCAGAGATTACTATGGAGTACAGGACTGGCGCTGGAAACTCTGATGGTAAAGCTCGGTCTCGTTTGAGTGAATGGATAGGTTTAGGGTTAAAGTAATGTTGAGCATCTGGGGACGCTGGAAACTTCTGTGGTAAGAATAGTAAGGTTTCTACTTTAGAATGATTCTAAAAGATAATCCTTGCAGTAGTGCATGGGATTTGATAAGAGAGGGAAACCAATTAACAAAGGAGAATGATATGGGTTTAGACCAACACGCACATATACGAGGCACAAAAATAGATTGGGATAAGTTTTTCGAAGATGATACTTATTCTGATAAGGCAGGTGTTTTCGTTTGGAGAAAACACGCAAGGCTACAAGAGTTCATGAGTAAGAAATGGGCAGATCAAAACCCTTCAGTTAAAGTTGAAGGACATCTTGCACATCTTGGTTTTAATGGCGACCAAGACGCACCATGTTATATGACTAAAGAGGTCGTTGATGAATTAGGGGAACAAATAAAAAAAGGTTTCTCTGACTATCACGCAGAAGATGGATTTTTTTGGGGGCAACAATTCCAAGAGGATTCCGTCAAAGAGTACAAAGAGCAGGACATCAAGTTTTTAAAATTCTGTGAACAAGCCATAAGTGAGGGCAAGGTTGTAGAATATTGGTGTAGTTGGTAATGCCGAAAGATAAAAAGGTAGAGGCGACAAATGTCGCCTCGCCTCGTGTTAGTGGTTGGTCTATCGTTTGTGAGATAACAAGACCAGACGGCACATGGTACACAGATACAATAACAGATTTCCCAGAGCATTTGGGGATTACAATTAATGAATGGATACCTGAATATGAAAAAGAAATTAGTAGAGATAAATGACACCTCGTCTCGTTCTAGTGCAGGACAGAAAGCACAAGATGAATTTACTAGAGTTTTGGCACAGCAGGTTGCTGGTCTGAACAAATTAATACAACTAGAGGTAGAGCCAAATGTTGATACCATTATTAATAGACTTAATAAAAAAGATAAAAAAAAGATAAATTAACTATTGCATAAGATTTGATAAGATATATAAGAATAGGGCAATCATAAGATTGTATAACTTAACAAAGAGGTAAAAATGCAAACAGCAAAAAAGCTAAAGCAAGACGAAAAGAAAATAGTCGTGGCTTATGCAACACTAAAGCTAAAAGCAAATAGACTTAACAAAGAGTTAGATAGTATGAAAGAACACATTGTTAATCTATTTAAGAGAACAAACCAAAATCTAGTTATTGTTCAAGACGAACATGGAAATAGTTTTGGTATTCAAAAGATTAACAGAGTTAGAAAATCTTTTGATAAAGATAAATTTAAATTATCACATTTAGATTTATACAATGCACACCAAAAGCAAGTTGCTTATTGTGAGTATAAAGCTATTGGCGAGGTATCAAATGCCCAATAATGATTTGATAAACATAGCTAATGTATTGAGTGAAAAGTTAAACTCTAATACACCAACATCACTAGCTGACATGGTGGTAGACAATGGGCAAAAGAAACAGTTGAACTATGAAATCATGTTCCAACTATTAATGGGCGAGTGTGAAAAGCATATACTCGAGAACGTTGGCAACCCAATCGTTGATGAGTTCAAGGACAACATACTTAAAAAGTTTAGTACACTTGTTCAAGCAATACACAGCACAGAATAATTAACACTAATCTAATGGCGAGGCTATGCACCTCGCCATTGGTGTATCTAGCCTGTACCTATTACAAGGCTCTTATCATATACAAAAATCGTTTTAAAATTTACCTGTTCAGGCGTTCGCGTTCTAGGGCTAGGTTTTATGTGGCGAAAGGGTTTACAAAGTAGGATATACAAATATACTAGGGTCCCAAACGAGATGAAAATAGAAAACTTAACTGAAGATGAATTAAAAGATATTATTCTAAAAAAACAGTTGGAGTGGATCAAGCTCTGCCAGGATAATTTTTTAATTTTTGCCGAGTCTGTTTGGCAAGATTTTATATATCGTAAAACAAAGGACCCAAAGAAATACGGGCACCATCAAATTATTGCTGAGTCTTTCCAAGAAATTGCTGATGGAGATGCAAAGAGGCTCATAATCAACATGCCACCACGTCATACTAAATCTGAATTTGCATCTTATTTATTCCCCGCTTGGTATATTGGTAAGTATCCAAAGAAAAAAATTATGCAAGTTTCCCACAATGCTGAACTTGCTTCAAGGTTCGGTAGCAAAGTTCGTAACTTAATGAACACCAGAGAGTATAAAGAAATTTTCGGAAGTGTTACACTTCGAGAAGACAGTAAAGCAAAAGGCAGGTGGGAAACCAATCATGGTGGTGAATACTTTGCAGCGGGTGTTGGCGGATCTATCACAGGTCGAGGGGCCGATTTGCTTATTATTGACGATCCACATACGGAACAAGATTCATTGTCCGATACAGCAATGGAACGTGCTTATGAATGGTACAGTTCAGGACCCAGACAGCGTTTACAACCAGGAGGAAGAATCTTAGTTGTCATGACTCGTTGGGCTACCGATGATCTTACAGGAAGGTTGGTTAAGGCTCAGAGTGAAGCTAAAGCAGATCAATGGGATGTAATTTCTTTTCCTGCAATCATGCCAGATGATAAACCTGTATGGCCTGAGTATTGGAATAAAGAAGATCTTGATTCTGTGAAAGCCTCAATCTCTACAAAAAATTGGAATGCACAATATATGCAGGACCCTACCTCAGAAGAGGGTGCAATTATAAAAAGGGATTGGTGGCAGGATTATGATAAAGAAAATTTACCAAAGTTATTACATGTGATTCAAAGTTATGATACTGCATTTTCTAAAAAAGAAACTGCTGACTATTCTGCTATTACCACCTGGGGTGTCTTTGAACCTGTAGAAGGTTATGAGAAAGCGATTATATTATTAGATGCTCAAAAGGGACGTTATGATTTTCCAGATTTAAAAAATGTAGCTCTAGAGCAATATCATTACTGGGAACCGGAAACTGTAATAATTGAAGCTAAAGCTAGTGGTACACCATTAATTCACGAGCTTAGACGTGCAGGTATTCCTGTTATTGATTATGTTCCAGCACGTGGCCGAGACAAGCATACTAGAATAAACTCTTGCGCACCTGTATTTGAGTCTGGTATGGTGTGGGCACCTTTAGAAGAACACTGGGCACAGGAAGTAATTGAGGAATGTGCAGCGTTTCCTAACGGTCAGTATGATGACTATGTTGATTCTATGACCCAAGCTGTGTTAAGATATCGACAAGGTGGATTTGTTTCAACATATTCTGATGATTGGGATGATCCTCCAACGAAATTAGAAAAAGAATATAAATATTATTAGGAGTAATTATGCCGGCAGGAATTTATTCAGGAAGTAAAAAAGCTAAATATCAAAATGAAAAAAATAAAGATAGAGTTAAAATGCTTACTGGTGGCCAAGCAGCGATTGCTGCCAAAGCTCCACCACCAAATAAAATTGATGCAAAAGATTTCGCTGTGCTAAGAGCAGAAAAAGCAAAAGGCAGAGGCATGGGTCTTCAAGATGAATCTGTTAAACCAGGTAAAGTTAAACCTGTGAAAGCTGCCCTTGGTGTGTTAGCTTTAGGCGCTCTAGGTGCTATGGGTGCAAAAAAATTAATGAAGAAAAAAAACAAAATTATGGATCCTGGTGGGACACCAAAAGGAATGCTGCCGATCAATCTTGTTGAAATGTACAAGAAAGCAGCAGGCAAAAAAATGGGTGGTGTAATGAAAGCTAGAGTTGGTAAATCGATTGATGGAAAAAAATTTATGAAAAGTATCGGTGTCTTTCCAAAAGTATCTTCAGGTACAGGTGGTAAATCTATTAAAGTAAAAGACGATTCATCTTTTAGTAAAAAAATGGAACTTCAAGACAAAGGTGTTATCAATAAAAAAACTGGTGCTGGAAGAGAAAAAATTACTAAAGCAGTGAAAGCAACTTCATTAGGTAGAAAACTATTACTACCCGTTGCTGCAGGAGTCGTTGTATCTAAATACATAAGATCTAAAATGAAAAAAGATAAAAATAAAAAAACCTTAAAAGATTTTAGAGAACAAAAGAAACCTGGAGTTCCTTCAGAAAAAACAAAAACAATTAACTCAGCTTTAAATAAACTAAATAAAAAAATGGGCGGTGGCATGATGCAAAAGCCTATGGGTTATAATACAGGTGGACCATCTGCTGGTTTTAAATCTAAACAAGATAGAAAAAAAGCTGAAAAAAATATTAAACAAGCTAGAAGTAAAGAAGGTTTGAGATCTTTTTTATCTAGTGGAAATAAAATAAACCAACCCATGAGAAAAGAAAGATACATGGAAGGTAGAAAAGCAAGACACACAGAGTTTAAGAAAAAACTTGGTAAAACTGCTTTAGGTGTAGTTGCAAGTTTAACCCCTGCCACTGCTGCTGCAAAAGTAATTGGAAAAGTTATGGGTAAAAAATCTAAAAAAAGAGATTTTCAAAAAGGTGACTACGGAGATATATCTGTAAAAAAAATGGGCGGTGGCATGATGCAAAAACCTATGGGTTATAACAAAGGCGTAATGGTCAAAGCAAGAGGTTGCAAACTAGGTAGAACAAGACCTACTAAAATCACATAGGAGGGACAATGTCCCTGAAGGCATTACTTAGAGCTGGTAAAGAATTACTTAAGGCGAAGAAGCCTTCAGCTGCAGAAGATGAATTCTTAAAAAGAAGAATGCAGTTAGCAGGAGAAGATGCTGCTGTAAGATTAGGATTACTTCCAGGAAAAAAAATAAAACCTTCACCGGCTACCGGAACAAAACCATCACAACAAACAGGACAAGAGTTAGCTATACAAGAAATTAAAAATCCTCCTATAGTTTTAAAAAAGACAAAACCATTACAGATGGGTGATGACATGGCACCTGCTTTTGGTTCATCTACTTATGACTGGGCAATGAAGATGGGTAGAGGTAAATATTCTGCCGATGAGTGGCTTAATCATTTAACATCTACTAGAAAAGTAAATTTACAAGTATTCGGAAGACCAATTTCTAAAATAGAACGTGGGGAAAAAAGATTTAAATATGACTCAGGTCCATTTGCTGGCAAAGAAGTTAATGTATCAAAAGAAGAATTGTTTGATACAAACTTAGCAATTTTTAATGAAGCTGGGGATTTGACTGGCGGGTTATTATATGCAGCTAAAAAATTTGGTTTAAAATTAGATGCCAACGAAATTGGTGCTATGATTAAATTGAACCCAGTAAACAGATTAGTTCCTGTGGAATTAGGTCTAGCAAAAGGAACCAAAGAATCTTTTGATATAGCTGCTAAAAATTTAAATGACAAAGTAAAAGTTCTACAAACAAAATTTAAAGGCGATGATGATTTAATGAGATATTTAGATGAAGTTCAATATGAAATGAATGGTATTACTAGAGGAAGTGTAGATAAAGGTAGTTTTGAAAATTTAAGAACATCTTTAAAAAGTATAAAAGGCCAACCTAAAATTGATCAAGCTGAAAAGACAGCATTAAATAAACTTGAAGCAGAACTTAATAGCAAAGCTGCACCTATGAGAACTAACAAAACACTATATCAAAATGAAACTAATTATACTTTACAGGGCGGTAAAGATTATAAAGAAACTATTTTTAGATTAGATGAACCAATTACATCAAACAGAAGCCCTTTAAAGAGTCCTGGTCACTTTAGTGAAGCGGGTACTAACCAGATCTATCATGTTAGGTACGATACAAGATTTACTCCTGAAGGTAAAAAAGTATTTATGATTAACGAAATACAATCAGACGTTAATCAACCAGTTGCAAAAGCATTAAGTAAAATGAAACAACTATCTGGAGAAAACAGAACCAATCCTTTCCAAGCTGACATAGAATTAGATTTGCTGTCTAAGAACAGACAAAAACTTATGGATGAATTAACAGATGCTATTGCAAAAAGACAACCTAATAAAGCAGCGGCATTGAGTAAAGAGATAACAGAAATAAGAAAAAAACTAAATAATGTTTTTCAAGGAAGAAGAAGTGGTAGTGGTGATAGATTTGATTACTTCCCTATGGTTGAGTCAGATGCTTACGGAGACCACGCACTTAAATATCTAATGCAAAAAGCAGCGAGAGAAAATGTAGATTACATAGCCGTTGCCCCGTTTAACAAATTAAGTATGAGACAAGGATACAAAAGAGGTAATGAAAGATTTTATGGTTACGCTGATGGAAGAGGAATTGATAACAAGGGTAAAGCAGTTATGCCAGAGCTTATGAAAAAAAGTGCTAGATTCTATGGCTCTAAAGCAGGACCCACAAAAATATCATTATCAGATCCTACAAAACCATATAAAAAAATTGAAACAGATACTTTTAAATTTCCTCTAGATCATAAGATGAAAGGCAGAGAAATAAAGAGCACCTACCATGAAAATGCAGTAGACAATCCTATAAAGGGATATAAACAAATTCTTGACGGAGATCCAAGGTTGTATTTCGATGCGTTTGCTATTAAGGTAAATTCTTTAATGAGAAATACACAAAAAACTTACAAGTCTAAAGGAGGACTTGTGGTAGATATATTTAAACCAATAAGGTACAATCAATCATGGCAGTAGAAAAAGTAACAGAGGAATTAGCAGAAGAAATAATTGAACAACCTGAAGGTCTTCCAATTGACGTAGAAGTTGAAGGCGAAGAAGAGGTTATTGAGGAAAGACCTCAAGACGATTTTAACGCTAATCTAGCAGAGACTATGGACGAGCGAGAGCTTAAGGACATGGCTATGGAGCTTATTGAAGAATACAAAAAAGATAAGACTTCTAGAAAAGAATGGGAAGATGCCTACATAAAGGGTTTAGATTTATTAGGAACCAAATACCAAGAAGTTTCAAAACCATTTAAAGGAGCTTCCGGTGTCACGCATCCTTTGTTAGCTGAATCAGTTACACAATTCCAAGCACAAGCCTACAAAGAGCTTGTACCATCTGATGGCCCAGTAAGAACACAGGTAATTGGACTACAAACAGCGGCTACCGAACAGCAAGCAGATAGAGTTAAAGACTATATGAATTACTTGCTGATGGAGGAGATGGAAGATTACACGACTGACATGGATCAAATGTTATTTTACTTACCACTATCGGGATCTACATTTAAAAAAATTTATTACGATGCATTATTAGATAGACCTGTATCTAAATTCATACCAGCAGAAGATTTAGTAGTTCCGTACTACGCATCAGATCTGAAGGATTGTGAAAGAATTACTCACGTAATTAAGATGACAATGAATGATGTAACTAAAAAAATGGCTGCAGGATTTTATAGAGACATAGAGTTAGTAGACAGTTCAACTGAACCAGATTCAGTACAAAAGAAATTAAATGAATTAGAAGGTGTAAAAGGCACAGGTTCAGATTATTTAAATACTATACTTGAGATGCATGTAGATTTAAATTTAGATGACTATGAAGATTTTGACGATAAAGCAAAAAAAATAAAGATTCCATACATTGTAACAATTGATGAAGGTAGTGGAGAAATTTTATCTATTTACAGAAACTATAAACCAAAAGATTTTACTTACGCAAGATGTGAATATTTTGTTCATTATAAATTTTTACCTGGACTAGGTTTTTATGGTTTTGGTTTAACACACATGATCGGTGGCCTGTCTCAAGCAGCAACTCAATCTTTAAGACAATTGATTGATGCAGGAACTTTAAAAAATTTACCAGCAGGATTTAAGTCTAGAGGAATAAGAGTTAGAGATGACGACCAACCAATACAACCTGGAGAGTTTAGAGATGTAGATGCAC
>Ga0208157_1001409_pt1 | contig 10894 bp, 22 predicted proteins | sample 5_EtaG_FD_184077 | JGI IMG/M metagenome (GOLD analysis project Ga0208157, IMG submission 184077) | Marine viral communities from the Subarctic Pacific Ocean - 5_ETSP_OMZ_AT15132 metaG (SPAdes) (version 2) | ecosystem: Environmental > Aquatic > Marine > Oceanic | place: Pacific Ocean | collected...
TGTGCAAATCTTGCAGGACAAAAGAACTTACTTTCGAGTGCCTTCTCTAGTTCATTCTCCATTCGATGCCCCAGTATTGTGATGTACAAATTCTTTAATATAACGAACTAGAAGTTTAATATAATCCCCTTTGTTCCTTTTGTCAAATACTTTTACTTCACCACCAGGAGTTACCATGAGAGTGATAAGTTTCTTGACAGGGATACCTGTTAGTTCATAGTAAGCAGCAGCATAAAAAGTCTCCTGAACAAAGTAGTTTTCCATCCACTTCTCAGGTTTAATTTTCTCAGATGTTTTAAAATCTATGACTGCTAACTCGCCTTCATACTCTGCTATACAATCAACTCTTCCAGCAAGACCAAGGTACTCAGAGTAAAGGGTTCTTTCTATAGCGTGTATATTATTTATCTTGTCCAGATATGGTGCTGCATGATGGAACATGAACTTACTTGCTGGTCTATAATCATCCCAGTTAAGTTCTTTGTTCTCTAGATATGCCTGTGCTACTTCATGGAAGTCAGTTCCACGAGCAGTTGCTTTCTTAGTAATACGATTTGCTTCTTCTACACCAACTCGCTTACGCCAGTTAATAAAGATCTGTCTATTATAAAAGGAAGTAACCGATGTAATAGAAGGAACCCACTGACCATCAGGAAGATGATACAGTCGGCAACCAGGAGTTTCTTTCTTATCTAATTCAAGATCACCTAAGTGATTACAATGTTCAAATACCATAGCGTTCACATCTTAGATTAGGAAATTTCATTGAGTTACACCTCATAGTTTTTACAAAGAAGACCTGAGTTAATCTAAAATCTTCATCATCATCTGTCCAACAAGTTGACATACAATGATTTTGATCACCATCATATCCAATCATTCGATTGTACTTATTTTTAACTTCTACCGTGGGTTCATACTGATTACTATTTTCAACAATACCCTTTTCATAATCCTTTATAGAATCAATAGGACAATAAGATTCTGGAGCAAGAACATCATGAATGAATTTAGATTTGTTTACACCACTATCATCCTTAGTTAACCACTCTGGTATTATAGCATCTTTTTTTCGTCTGTAAATAGTCGTTCCTGCATCAGGATCTGAATCTGGACTTAGGTAAACAAGTCCTGCAAAAACTGTTTTATTATCTGTATGAATCCATCCTTTATTTAATGGACTATCTTTATCTTTAGAAAATCTCCAAATCTTTTGGAAGTATGTATCAACATCTATATCAACTTCTGGATTATCATAATCATCGCACATAGATAAGAACTTATGGACTGACATATAACGAAAATCATCATCATATGCACTAAGTTCACGAGTTCTTAATCCAGGATAGATCTCATCCCTACATTCATAGGGCAATGATAAAGCATAATCTCTTACTTTATCGGGATCTTTATAAAACTCATCAAAACATACTATAGGAAATCGCATCTACAATCCAAGTTCTAATTTAGATAATAGATACTCTTTACATAATCCAGATCTAACAATATCTTGTACACCAAACTCAATTATATCAACAGAAGGCATGACTCTAAGGATCTGCATGAAATCACTAATACCAGTTCTCTCATTCTGCTTAACCAAGTCAGTCTGACTAGCATCACCACAGAACATTATCTTAGTGTTCTCTCCAACCCTAGTGATTATACTATCAAGTTCATGGAAGTTAAGGTTCTGAAATTCATCTACTATAATAATAGCATTATCAAATGTTGTACCACGAATGAATGAGGTACTCCAGAAATCAATTGTTCCTTGTGCTTTTAGATTACCGTACAGCATCTCAAAGTCTGCATCTGTACGCATCTCAAACATATACTTAACCATATGCTTGTATGGTATTTGATATAGTAAAGACTTATCATCATGGTCACCAGGTAAGAATCCAATCTCCCTAGTAGCAACAAGTGACCTTACAATATAGATCTTTTCACATGGAGTAGTAGGATCTAATACATCACATAGTGCATTATATAAGGTAATGAATGTCTTACCAGTTCCTGCTGCACCATAAGCAACTAAGTTCTTACCACTCTCATATGCATTAAATAAGAGTTGTTGATTTTCTGTAAGAGGATCTATGTCTCTTAAGAAATCTGTGTTTATTGGTTTCTTTCTTTTCATCTGCTTAGCTGTTAGTCCAACACCTATTGGTTGGGTGTCTGCTGATTTCTTTTTCCTTGGCATACTAAACGATCCCCCTCTTAGCTAAACGACCCTGAATACCACCTGCTTTTTCAGATTTCTTAAGAACTTCAGTCCATCCAGGATGTTTATTATGCAACTTATCCCTCCACTCACCGACTTCTCCTACACCAGGACATGTGCTTGGATCAGAAAAATCTCTAGACCATTCTGGATTATCAGATTTCCACTGATCCCAATCATGGACACTCATTGCGACCTCTTTCTGCTCACCAGTTTTACTGTTAACGACAGGATATGTTGCCATATGAAAATAATAGGGGTAGTTATTTAGCCCAATCAAGGGCTTCTGCGACAACAGGAAACTGTTCGGTAAATATACCACGAACTCCTTCTGCTACCTGCATGTGTTCTTTCTGTGTTCCGTGTGCAGAACGCAGTTCAATGTAGTGTATCCATGAACGTACACTACCAGTCATATAGATTCTTGTAGGGGTAGCAAGTGGAAGTACAAATCTTGCACATTCTTTGGCGATTCCAGCATCAAGCATCTCCTTATATAATTTCATTCCATCTACAAAATGTTTCTGCATTTTGACATTGAAATCCTGTACCATAAGAGGATCTATGTCATCAATACTATTCTGACGATTCTTATCATCCTGCCTACGTAGTTCTGGTAAAGGAATCACCTCACCCAACATACTACTATCAGCATATCTCTGAGAGAACTCTTGATATGTAAATGATCTATGCCTTAGTATCTGTGCTGCAAGTCCTCTAGTAGTATTGATCTCTACGGTCATGAATGCTTGCTCAAAGACACTCCAATGACCGTGCTTAATACAATACTTAAGTAATCCAGATACATTAGGATTGTCTTGGTTCTTAGGGTTACTAACACGAGCAACATATCCCATATGCTGCTCTGCATCAGGAGTAGCACTTACTAATTTAACCATCGTCATCTTCAAAGACCTCATCATAATCGGTAGTTGGGACTTGCTGTTCGTAATTCTCATATTTATAGGAGTTAACATCAGAATAGACTTCCGATTCCAACTCCTCTACAATCTCTTTAAGAGCTCTTACTAGAACTTTTAGTTTTCCTTTATTCATGTCTCGCTAGATCTTCTATCTACGTCAGACATGGTTTGATTAGACATGAAGTACTTCTTTATTACATCTATCTGATCTTGATATTTTGCAATAGTATCTATTTCCTTTTCTATAGATTCTAAAATGTCAGTGTGTTCACCAACACCAGCAGGATGTTCTAAGTATACTTCAACATTTGCTTTATGTTTTGCAATGTCACCTTGAGCATGTGCTATCAATGCTCTTAGTATTTGCTCACGCATATGAAGTGCCATAAAGTATAACCTTTTTTATAATTATACATTAAAAAAGGGGGTATGTAAACCCCCTTTATATTAACTGCAAGGAACTGCCTTGCTCTTCACTTTGATTCCTCGATACATTAAATCGAAGTTTCTGTGCTGTGCTGCTTCAGCAAGCACTTTCTTATTGTAATCAGCAGAGTCGTACTCGACTCCTCTGTAAGTGACTTTTGCCATTGGGTTTCTCCAAAGTAGTAGGGATTTTACTCCGTTCCTTTAGTCAACTTGTGCGTCCCCAGTCGAAGGGGGATGAACGATCCGTTCCGAGTCGGCTTACTTGCGTCCTGAATGTATCAGGATGAACGATTGTGTTAATACTAACACATGTATAATATATAGTCAAGTAGGCTACTTATAAATTGCTTCTCCCATCACATCTGGACACAACATAGCACCTGCTATCTGACTTGCCTTCTTGTTACTCTCACACAATTTGGTCATCCACATCCTTTCACTTAATTCGACTTGACCATCTGTAGATATCATGCGACAACAAATGTCTATAATTCTATTGGAATCTTCTGTACTTAGTTTCATTTGTATGAGAATAGAAATTGGTTTACTAATGATTCGGACTTTTCTTTACCAAATTGACCTGTAAGATACCCACCAACAGGATCAAGGTCAGTCATATATTCATCAAAATCCTTATATGCTGTAGTATCTAGACCAGTGGGTTTGTTTGAGTCTAACATATCACAATATATTTTAATATACTTGCTAAACATTTCTAAATGTTCATCAACTTCATCCATCTTACACTTAGCAACATATATGTTTTCAGAGAAATGATTACCTGGTTCAAAGAACCTTATATTCCCTTCTTGTTTTGGTAATCCCTCCACAGAAAATAGATAGTTTTCTACAGGATGTTGGAAATCAAATACTATAATAACTCGATTAGGATTAAACCCCATAAGATCCATACCAAAGCAAGGTAGATTAGATCCTGTCTTAGGGTATAGAATATTATTGTAGATACATGAGGTATCACTCCAGATCTCAACCTCTCTAGATTTGAGAAGATATTTATTAGTATATGTTTTAGCTAAGAGACTAGTCTTCTTACCTTCCCACTGTGCCCATACACTACCCACCTCATTACGAAGTGAGATATTATCATGCAATACTTGCTTGTAGTTTTTCCAAATGTTCATTGATCACAATAGGTAAGATAGCATATTCTTTTCTTTGAATTGCCTTGGTTAAGGATTTGACATCATCTTCAGGAAGAATAGGAACTTCAGATTGTAGGATAACTTCCCCACCATCCAATTCTTCATTCACATAATGCACAGTACATCCAGTAACTTTATCACCACTCTCCAGTGCTTGTTCTACTGCATGTAGTCCCTTATACTTAGGTAGCAATGAAGGATGAACATTGATAAGTGGACAATGAAAAGCAGAAGGATTTTTAATTATCCTCATGTATCCTGCAAGAACTATGTAATCAACTCTCCATACTCTGAACAATTCTACCATCTTCTCTTCATCTTTGGCATTCACATAGCAATGAGGAATACCAAATTTTTCTGCTCTTTTAACAGCACCGCATTCTTCTTTGTTGTGAATCATCAACACAACCTCATGCTTAGTAACTGAACGTATTATGTTCTCGAAGTTGGTTCCGTTGCCAGAACACATAACACCTAGTCTCATAGCCCTACCTTTACCTTAAGATTTGCTTCGTTAACCAACTCAACTTTAATTGGGTCTTTAATTATATCAGCAAGTTTTATATATGCTATTGCAGTAAACACTTGCGGAACTATAAAAGCAATCATTGCTACTACCCAAAAGATGTAGTAATAATTTTCTTTATTTTGGGTTCTCATTCTTGCAACTCGTCTAAACGATAAGTGTATTCAGGTACATCATAAGGACCATTAAGTTTCTTTTGATAGTCTCTCTCATCAAGAACTTCATTGATTAACTCTTTGAGTTCTTTTCTGAGTTGAGGTTCAATTAAAGGTAATGGTGTAGGATTGAATGGTGGATAGATTGGATTACCATCAGCATCTTTAGGGAATACATTGTCTTTACATCCTTCTACTGCTTCACCACTCATCCCCTGAGTATCAATCTTTTCAATCATAGTGGTTTCCCATATTTATCAACTAAACCAAGTTTTTTTACTTGTCCTATATTGGATCTCTGACTTTTCTTAATCTTCTTATACTCTTTAAGAATATTATCCACTTCACTTTGTGGTATATTCACTTTAAGTTTTTCATCACCGAATCCTTTACTGTCAGGAGAGTCAATATATTCATTGATACCCTCCTGTATCTCACCTCTAATCACATCATTGATTTGTGATCTAAGAAGTTCATCTCCATCTTTATTTTTACCCATTACTTTCTCCTCTTCTTCTTTTCAACTGGTTTAATACCCCAAAGATTAGGTCTTATACTACCAGCACCATAATCAATTGATAGAATTGCTCCTTTCCCATATCCATCATAGTACATATTAAAAACATATACCATCTTTTCAGCACGAGTCACATCCAAATACTCTTTACCATCTACAATATACTTTACATTGAATGCATCAGTAGGAAAACTCTTATCTTCTGCTTTTTCTTTTGTAGTTCTCTCTAAGATAATTTCACAATAGTAATCTTTAGGATCAACCGTCCTTTCAACTTTCTTTTCAACTTTCTTTTCTGGTTTAACTGGTGCTGTCATGATCTATTACCCCACTCAATATCTGGGTATGCTTCTGCAACAATCTCTTTTGTAATATCATACTTGTCTGTCAATAACTTATCCTTAACAAGAACTAAGATCTCTGCTTCTCTAGGATGTAATTGCTGTAGTATGGTAATAAACATATTTTCTCTACGCATACCAGGTAACTTGTCATTACCACCTTTCACAAAGTGATACAACTTAGTCCATTCTCTACGTAAAGATGTTCTTCCCTGTCCCTGTAAATCTTGTCTAGTTGCTGCTTCACCTCCTGCTGCTTCTCTAGAAAGATTTTCTGATAGAGAACCATTTAATAACTGTTGGTCTTCACCATCACCATAAGGAACTGGTCCTTCAGGTAACAAACTAATTACAGTTTCGTTAAAATTCCATATAAGAACTGACTTAATTGAGTCATGCTCATATGCTTGCAGTGCCTCCACCTTCTTCGCCTTAGAACGCTGTTTAGATGCTAAGTCTAATACTTCATGGATAAAAGGATTAGTGGGCAAGGAGTCGATTCTAGGTGCTGCTGGAGTCCTCTTTGCAGGAGTACTCTTCTTTGCAGTTGATTTGGAAGATGAAGGTAACTTTGGTCCTCTAGTCTTCCTCGTCGATGTGGTCTTCGCTGGTGTCATGTGTTTCAATTCTTAAAGCTAAAATTTCATCGGGAACTAATTGCCCATTTGCATCAAACATCTCTGGATGAGTGTAGATTACTTGAGGAGTTGTTTCGTATGAATGCTGTCTTGCCATCCATCCTATCATACCTCCAACTAATAATGCAAGAATAGCAACAACTGTCGTAAGCGTCAAGGTTACTACTAGTGTTTCTGACATAATGCTCCTCCCAGAGATGTTTATTTTTTTCGGATGTCCAAGTATAAATCAAAGTGAAAAACAATTTCCCTATTCCATAGAGCAATTAAATTTCCAAATTTTACTTGAAAGGTTTTTGGTTTTGGTTGAGATTTCCTCCTGTTTCTGAGTAATAGTTCCACTCCTCTGTTTATCTCCAGAGGTTTGTTTTTATTTAGATCCTTTTTTACGTCTTCCTGGTCTTCGGTCATGATGATACCTCACTGCATCTTCAACAATGTTATTAAGATATGTTTTTATCTTTCTTGCTTGAGGTTTAGGTATATGCCCATATGCCTCACGTAATTGTTGGTGATTATTATCCTTACCACCTTTGATATACTCTTCAAGTTCTATTACCTGATCAGATATTTCCTTAACAGTAGAACTCTTAAGGAAAGCATCTATTTCTACCTTCTTTGTTTTACGATATTCTAGAAACTGATAAAATTTTAATTGCATCTTACCATCGAATGCTAGTTCAATGGCATGTTCAATCATGTCGTATACAGTTTCAAAGTCATCAACTTTTTTCATTAGACTAATTGCTTCTCCTTTAGATACTGAACAGTTTCTGTACATCCACCTAGATTAGTGGAGTCAATGACGACTTGAGGAAAGGTAGATCCTTGACCAAACTGACCATAGAATGCATCTTTAGTAAAGTCTTCATCTAGTTTGTACACTCGATGACTTAAACCTGCCATCTCTAATACTTTTACCACCTTTGTGCAATAAGGGCAACCCTCTTTGGAATAAACTGTAAAATTATTCACCTTGTACCTCCCTTTCTTCTGCAGATCTGTTTCTAATTATAATTCTACTCTTCTCATGATCTGGAACAAATTCAATTACATCATCATGAGGCCACATCATTTCTTCATATAATGCGTTGAGTCGATCCATGTCTTCCCATAGATCATTTACGTGATGTCTATCAGGCAAGATATGCTCATCTGGTTCTAGGTCTCCGTGCATAAGTCCTCTAATGTGGGTTGTAATTTTTTAAGTATAATGCAAAAACGCTTATGGCGAGAATGACCGCCAAAGCAATGACATAAATCAATGACATTAACAAGGGATATTTAGTAACTGAATGTATTGTACCTTACCAATCAGGGTATGTCCAGTTAATTGTATCACTCTTTCTTCTGGATGTGATCCTTTTTATTGTGCAATCCTTACATTCGTATGAATAAGACGACAGAAGGTTCATGTTTTTACGGATACGATAGAAAGCATTTAAAAGGTTCTTTCGCTCCTTACAGACCCTACAAACCCTCTCCTCAAGGAGAAGATGACCTAATTGTATCTGCTGATCTAGATCCATTATGAAATCTTTGCGTGAGGTGCAAATTCTCTACCAGGTTTTATCTTCATACCTGTATATAAAAGGTCTGTCCAAAATTCTGCTGAGTCTTCATTGTTTGTTGAATAATGTTTAAGAGCAACATACCAAAAAGTTATTAACATACATCTAACAATAGCAACTTGCTTTCCCTTAGTACCGTTTCCATAAAAACCACCCATATGAAGTTGAAATTCAGTCCATGACTTTGCTTTTCCTTTATGCTTTTTGATTATAAACTCATACATTTTTTCATAACCTTTTGCTTCTGCTGCAAAATCAGTTGCTGATTGAGGATAATCAGTAACATCTTTACTAAACTTTTTTAATTTCATTCCAGATGGTAATGTACAAGACGACAATGTTTCAACCACCATCCAAGTAGGAGTCTGTCCTCCTTGAGCAGCAGCACCCTTAATTTGTGTATTAAAACCTATACCATTACCTGCTCTTCTAATGTTAATTTCATACTTACCACCCTTACCTATCTTACATTGAGTAGGAATATATGAGGTATCACCTTCCCAAATATTCTCATACCTAAAAGAAATATCTTTCATAGTATACTCTTCTATCTTAGCAAATGATTTAAGATCTTTTAAGATAGCTGAGTCTTCTACGTTATGTAATTTTACATGTGCATCCTTTCCCAACTTTACCATCTTAAGAGATATTCCAACAAGGTCTCGATCCTCCATCAAGTTAATCAATATATTATTCATCTCTGCCAAACTTCCTTTTTTAAGTTGTTTATCAAGTTTAGTCTTAACAGTACTCATACCCTTAACTGCCCAAATATCAGAAGGGTTCCAAGTAGTATAATCTCCTGCTTTAACTCCTGATTGTCTCTCCATCTCATCCATATGATCTTGAAAGTATTGCACAAAAGCTTTATCTCCATATAAAAATGGATCCCATCCAGGTTTACCATACTCATCCAAAAATGCTTTATTCTGTTGGAAATATGTCCAAAGCCAATTGTCTAGTTTCCCTTTATATGGACCAAATAATTTCTCTAAGTCTTTATAGACCTTATATTTTGTTTCTGTTTTTATATTTTTACCATCAATATACACGTTCCTTTTATCATCCACAGTATACTTTGCATTCCTTTCCAACGTAGCATTTAATATGTACGTTGTTCCTTCTTCTTGGATAGGTGCAGGAACAGCACCTTTTGGAACTGCTTTAAGTTGCTCAACATCAAAACTAAGAATTGTATAACTACCATCTGTCTTATATCCAAATGGGAGTGCCTTATAACCTTTCACAGTAGTATCATTATATGGCATATGATAATATTGTTTCAACTCTTTCCATACAGTTTGCTTAAGTTTGTTAATATATCTTGCAGCACCTGGATGATCAAAATGTAACACCAATTTCATAGGTGCTCTACCAGTCCTTGTATTCTTTTCAACCTCAATCTCTATTCCTTCAATAACAACTTTGTTTTCATCATCAGTCATCTCACCTATCTCATAAAGAAAGTCTTGTACTTGCTCTATAGTTGGATCTAATCTTTTACTAGGCGGTAAATATGGCATATCTTTTTTGAAATATTTATCACAACATAAAAAAAGACCCCCACAATGTGGAGGTCTTGTAAGTTCCGATTGTAGAGACCGCACGAACGATGTCTCATTTCTATTTAGAGTGCATTACCTCTTGGTAATACTTCCTCTGGGAACACGAAGTTCTCATGAGGTTGGTCAACAGATGACATCCATGCTCTCATACCTTCATTAAGAAGAATATTCTTCGTATAGAAAGTCTCAAACTCAGGGTCTTCTGCTGCTCTTATCTCTTGAGATACAAAGTCGTATGCTCTTAAGTTAAGTGCAAGACCTACGATACCAATCGATGATGCCCACATACCTGTAACAGGCACGAATAGCATAAAGAAGTGGATGAATCTCTTGTTAGAGAATGCAATACCGAAAATCTGTGACCAGAATCTGTTAGCAGTAATGAAAGAATATGTTTCTTCCTGTTGTGCTGGATCAAATCCTCTAAAGGTTGAACTTTGTACTTTACCTTCAGAGTATTGTGATGTGTCTTCATACAAAGTGTTCTGTACTGTTGCACCATGAATAGCACAAAGTAATGCTCCACCTAGAATACCTGCAACACCCATCATATGGAAGGGGTTGAGTGTAATATTATGGAAACCTTGAATGAATAGAATGTATCTGAATATAGCTGCCACTCCAAATGATGGAGCAAAGAAGAATGAATGCTGACCTAAAGGATAGATCAAGAATACACTCACGAATACAGCAATAACAGCAGAGAATGCTAGAGCATTGTAAGGTCTTATACCTACAAGTCTTGCTATCTCAAATTGTCTAAGCATGAATCCTATAAGACCGAATGTGCCATGTAAGGCAACAAAGTTCCATAGTCCACCTAATTGAAACCATCTTGT
>Ga0208157_1001412_pt1 | contig 10885 bp, 13 predicted proteins | sample 5_EtaG_FD_184077 | JGI IMG/M metagenome (GOLD analysis project Ga0208157, IMG submission 184077) | Marine viral communities from the Subarctic Pacific Ocean - 5_ETSP_OMZ_AT15132 metaG (SPAdes) (version 2) | ecosystem: Environmental > Aquatic > Marine > Oceanic | place: Pacific Ocean | collected...
AGATTTTGCAACATATTCTTGTTTAATTTGCCATCTATGTTCATTTGTATTATGAAAATGAATTGCATATTGATCATACATTAAATTTACATGAGCTTGAATTTCAGATGCTATCTCATTGGTCTTTTCAATCATAAACTTTTCATCAGTTTCATCAAATCCAGGATATCTTTTTTCTATAAGAGGTAAACTAGATACAAAAGTTGAATCTGTATCCGTATAGAATGAAAACTCTGCTTTATTACCATTTGCATTAATAAAATAATCTTTGCCAACTTCTTTTTTGTAATATCCGTTAATTACTTTTGCAGAAAATTTAATAACACTTTGTCCTGTTGCTGTAATGGCTCCTGCATTGTCTAAATCATGAAATCTAAATGTCTTTAATCCTAATACTCCATAAAATGAATTTAATAATACTTTTTGTGTTAATTGCATTGCATCATAAAATTTATACTTATCACTACCAACTTCATGATTATCTCGCTCATTCTTAAATTTAACACGTTCGTCAAACCATTTTTCTAATATTTTTGGTAAAAATCCTTTACTTCTAGTATCATATACTGCACCATTACTAGCAACAGTAAATTTATTGTCAATTAGCCATTGTTTAATGTCTGGAATGGTCTGGCCGTTACATGTTACACTAACAGCTTCTTTACTCAATAAAGATTCTTGCTTCCAATGTGGAATAACTCCTACTTTAGTTTCAGGCGATATATTAAGACTCATGATAATTGAAGGATATAGTGAAGTTAAATCTAAATCATATATCCATTTATATAATCCTGGAATTGGAGGCATAACATATGCTCCAGCTAATTTATTCTGCTCTTCATCTTCAATAAATCTAAATTGTTTATTTGGAGCTACTAATCCATTTCTTTTTAAATCTACAATAGCTGCTCCATCTAAATACTTAGATGCATAATAAACATCTTCATATGGAACATGGCCTTTATGACATATAGTTCTTGCTAAATTTATCAATTGTAATTTTTCATCTAATTCAAATACAAGATCAACATCTGTCATATTGTATTCAATAAACTTATTGATATCTGTTACAAATAAATCATCTAAATCACCATCATATTCGATCTTACCTTTGTTCAATTCTGTTTTAGCTACAGTGTCTAATCTATAATTAGGAAGTTCTGTATATGTGAAGTTTTTATATAATTTAATATAATCTAAACTAGATACTCCAAATATTTTATATCTTTCACGATTTTTATTCCATTCTACTATTCCAGCTGGCGATAATCTATTTGCTGACTTTGGGCCTAATACTTTCTTGATTCTATTAACAAGATATGGAATATCATATCCATCTGTATTCCAACCTGTTATAACAGTAGGTTGTATTTCTGAAAAATAGTTAATAAATTTAATTAATAAATTAGCTTCATTGTCAAATACTTCAACAGTATAGTTATCACCATATATAATATCATCAGATAATCTATTTGCTTTATCTAATACTAATACTCTTCTATCTTTGCCAATTTTATCATAGTATGCAATTGATGTTATTTCAGTTCTTGCATCTTCTGGAGTTGAATAGCCTTCATCATCTTTTGCTGTTTCAATATCAAAAAAGAAGTCAGCATGTCCTTTAGATACTAAGTCGGATTCATAATATAAATCTATCAATGTTCTAACTTCTTCATTTAAGTCAGATTCATATGCATCTGAATTATCTCTATGATTGCCAGGTCTTTTTGATAACTTTGTACCATTCAATGATATATAATCTCCAGTTGGATCTGGAAGATATCCATATGGTTTAAAATTAAATGTTTTATGACCTAATTCGTCATCCCATACGTGCATTGTGCTTGTTTTTTTATGATATGCTATATTCTGATACATTTATTTTAACTTATTCTAAATTTAATTGGAAGAGTAAATCTTGCATTTACATTCTTTCCTCGTTGTTTACCTGGACTCCAGAGTGGCATTCTTGTTATTACTCTTAATGCTTCACTATCTAATGTTTTATGAACACCTTTTACAACTTTAACATCTTTGATAGTTCCATCTTTCCAAACAACAAATTGGACAAATACTTTTCCTTGTATTCCATTTTCTTTTGCCATTTCAGGATACTGAATGTTTTTACCTAAATATTCATATAATTTAGACATACCACCTATAAATTCTGGGTTTTCTTCTACAACATCAAATATTTGTTCAACTACCGGTTCTAGCTCTTCTTCAATTTCAATAATAATATTAACTTCAGATTCTTGATCGATGATTATAATTTTATTTTCAATTGGTTGTTCATCTTTTACTACTTTCACTACTTCGGGTGGTGCTGGTGGGGGAGGCGGTGGTGGAGGTGTATTTCTATTAATTTCAACCACTTCTTCATCTTCTAAACTAACTAAATTTGAAGCTATCATAACTTTACAATCACTTATACTTTTATATTCTAAAAAGCAAAGTGAAAAAGCTAATGATAAAACCATTCCAGTTAATATGTATGTTATTCTATTTATTTCCATGTTTCTTTATATTATACATTCCGTATACATTAATTGATATAATGACAAAACTTAATACTAAGTGACTAAAGTTATCAATAAAAAAATCATATACTATCCAACCTGTGTCGCCTATAATCCAAGCAATCATTGCAATATATGTTAATTGACGAGCATTAAATATATAACCTAATAGTACTAATGCTGTACTAAACCATCCTAATAATTCTATCATATTCATATTATAAGTAATTTTTTTTGTTTTTCCAATACAGGTAGTATAGCCAACTCTTTTGCCTTAGCTTCTACAACTATGTCTAGATCTTCAACATCATAAGTATTAGGGGTGTTAACAATATAATCTGCATGAGCTGGTTCTTTGATCTTGCTAAATACCTTGTATTGCTTTTCAAATGTCGGCCATTCAGATATGTTATCTAATGATATGCCGTTTCGTTCGAACATATTTTCTATCAATAACTTTTGTTCTTGTCTTCTAGACTCTGAGTAATGAGTGCATTGAGTAACTCCATGTTTCTCCCACGTTTCACGAGCCATAAAGAATGCTTCACGTTCAGATAAATCGCCTGTACAAAAAGTATGATGCCAATAGTCAAATGTAATAGGAATACCAATTTCTTTGTGTATAAGTTCGTATAGATGCCTTACACTGTACATAGATGCTTTGTCATCGTTTTCTAAGACCAATCTAGATTTGCAAGAGTCAGATAGTCGTTGCCAAGACTTAATCCATCGCTTAGCAGTAGCTTCACGATCACCATATGCGCCGGCAACATGAATATTAATCTTGTTATGAAATGAAGGTTCATAACCCATAAGGTCAAACATTTCAGAGTGTCGTTCTAAACCAATAATACTTTTTTCTACAACATCTTGTCTAGGAGAACCTAATACGTGAAATGGACCAGGATGTGTAGTTAGTCGATGACCATGTTGTCTAGCAAATTCACCAGCAGCGTATAAGTGCTGAGAAATTTCTTTAAATCCAGGGAGATCATGTAATTCATATTGATCATGCCATGGGAATAATTCAGAACCTACACGAAATAATGTAATGCCATGCTCTTCGTTCCATTTAAGATAAGTGAGTAAATCTTTAGCATTGTCTAATGCCTTGTCACTAATAAGTTGTAAATTATCAGGATACCAAGAAGCTTTCCTGGCTGTACGAGAAGTAGTAACTCTGCCTCCTAATTTCTTGGGTCTATTTGTCAGTGTCTGATTGACACAAGCGTAACCATATCTAACCATTTTTATTTTATAATAAGAAATATTTTTTTATTTTCAAAGATCTTTTATCTTTATTTTTATGTCATGGGGGGCTGTTTCATCTCCGCCAAAGTAAGGCCAAAGATAATATTTAATATTTTTTGATCTTCTGCATGGACGATCTATTGTTACTAATGTGTCATCTACTATAATATTATACTCCCAATCATCAAATGAAATTTCACAATGAATTACTTGATTTAATTCAACACTTTTTATTTTTTCAAATTCAAAGTTATCATTGTGTCGAAACCAAAGTAATTCTAATTCATCATTTAACCATCTCCATCCTATTCGAATAGAAGACTCCTGATGTAAATCGCCGCAATCACTCAATCCATATAATTTATTAACATCATATTGATTATTGGGATCACTAGTAGTATATTGTGCTGATTCGTCAAATATTACTTGAAATGATAATGTATTTGATCTTGTAAATTTTACTGCGGATCTAGATGAATGTTTTCCGCATTTAATAGTATATGTTCTAAAACCATTAATATCCAGTTTTTTACAACTACAAAATAATATTATTATGAATATATACTTAATAAATCGCATTAATTAGATACCATTGAAATTTCCATTTCTCGTACTAATATATACTCTATACCATCAAATTTTACTTTCTTTTGGCCACCTAAATTATTTTTACTTAATAAAACAGTATCACCTTTTTTAACAGACATTGGTAATCTATTGCCTGTTTGTGTAAATAATCCTGGTCCTGCTGCGATTACATCAGCATATACAAATTCTTCATCATATGCGCCATCGACTAATATAATACCACTTTCAGTAGTTTCTTTTTTTTCTTGTTCTTTGATCAATACTTGATCTCCCATTGGTTGCATTTTCATAACTTTTCCTTATTTTATGTTTTCTAATATATCCCGTAATTTATCTATCATTTCTTGGACCTCATCTGGATCCATTGTTATTGCACAACATATGTTTACATTTTCTTCTATTTCGTCTAATAGGTCTAATGCTTCATCCATTATCACACACCTCTTTCAGTATCATATGCTATGATATGATCTCTTCCTGTCATATTATAACCATGTTCTGCTACCATTTCAAATACTATAGGATACATTTCAGTTAATGTTTTTCTGGTATCTCCTGCTGGCATTACATATGTCTTATGTTTTGGAATATCCATTTCAATTCTAAAATCTTCTATTTCTTTTAAATTTTCAGCAGTTCCATCCCATACTGGTTTAAAATGATAATCTTTATGGTAATCTAATGTTTTACGCATTGCATCCTTATTCATTCTTAACCTATTATGAACTTTAATCATTCTTTCGTCAGTTACTGCACCATTTGGAGTTATTGCGCCTAATACAGGAACTGAATTAGAAAATTTAGGAGATAATGATATTAAATCAATTGGATAATCAGTTTCTAAAAAATGACTACCTTCTGTTTCAATAGTAACTAATATATCTCTTTCATTTGCGAAATGCATAATTTCATTTACTAATGATGGATGCATTGTAGGTGATCCGCCTGTTAGCATCATTTCTTTTACATGCGGATTATCATCATACATTTTAATAATGTCATTAAATGTAAATGTTCCTTTTTCTGGATGTATACTTGTATACCAGGAATCACACCAACCGCCTTCTCCAAAATAACATCTATGGGTACATCCTGTAGTTCTAACTGCAATAGTAGGTCTACCAAATCTTGACCCTTCGCTTTGAACACATCTGTATATTTCTAATACAGGTATAATTTTATTGTAATCTTTAAGTCTCTTTAATTTTTTATTCACCATAATATGCTGCGTTTTTACCATGTTCCATGAATTTAACTTTAGTAACTCTAACTCTGCCTTCTGTTTCTTCATGTACAAAATCATTGAGCTTATTATAAATATATTCAGCAAATTTTTCAGCTCCAGTTGCTTCTATAATTCGTATTTGTAGAGTACCTAGTTTATCTAGCTCTGAAAATAATCCTTTCATCGGATCATCTTTTGCAATTATTGTAGTATGATCAAACATATAATCCATCCATTCTTTTGGGGACTTGCCATCTATTTTGGTTTTAGCTCTTTTCATTCCACCAAAATCCCATACCCAATTTCTATGGTCTAATTCACCTTCAAAATATACTTTAAATGAAATTCCATATCCATGTAAAAATCTACAGTGTGTATCTTCTGCTTTCCATTGACGAAACACTGTGCTAAATCCGTCAAAAACTTTACTTGATTGATGTTTTTCCATTACTTCCTTTTTTAACTTATTTTATTTGTATCGCTTCGTTGTACCCAATAATTATCACCACCGTAATAAGTACAAATTTCTTCTCCGGGTTCTATATCTTTCAATGCAAAAAATATAAATGCAAATTCATCAGGAAAGTCTTTCCAATTGGCATTTGGAGTATCACTATGATTATAAATACAACCGTACCCCCATGGAATTACATGTGTTGTAGGGTCATCTTTTGGAAATATAAATCTATAATCCCAAAAGAGTTGATTTGTATGTCCATCTGTCATGCTAATTTTTAAATCATGGAGATAACAAACTTCAATAATTTCGTCTTTTAAAATTTTTTCTTTACAAAATACTCCCATTCCTCCTCTTCCAGAAGGATGGATTAAAATTTTAGTTGGGGGTGTAAAATCTATCATACTAATTCTTCTAATATTCCTATTCCTTCGCTTATTACTAATGTTACTGCGGCAATTACCATATCAAATGGTAACATACAATATCCTAATATTCGAACAAATGATTTAATAAAACTTACTATTTGATGCTTTTTTGCGTCTGGATAATTCATGTTATGATATATGTATTAAACTTGACCATAATTCATGCGGAATATCACTACAAAATTTGCTATTAGGTGCTAATATAACTGATACTGCGTCATGAGAATGGAGTGATTCTTGATGTGAACAAATAACTCTAAAATCTTTAATTCTTTTATCTTTAATTAATTGTTCATATAATAGTCTTGCTGCATCTTCTACAAATTTTAAATAAGATCCATTTAATTCAGCAAATGCCATTTCATCTTCTCTTTTTACTACTACTTGAGTTTCTGTATGTAATGCTTTTTCACATATCTTTTGTAAATCTTCTATCCAAACTACTTCGTCAAATTCCACTGATATTCTTGCAACTGATCTTTGTGAATGTGATACCGTTGCTTTATTTCTATATTTCCTAGCAAATTCAGCTAACTCATAAGAACAAGGACAAGCAGATGAATAAACAAAATCAAAATGAAGTATTTTTTTAAATGTTCCTTTATCATCAATATTGCCTTCTAATGTAACATTATAATATTGATATCCTGCATTGTCTGATCTTAATGAAGGTTGTAGTATAGGATATGAAAAATGTAATCCTATTTTAGCGTCAAATGATTCTAAGTCGTCTTTATATTTTAATAATATTTCATCTAACTTACCAAAAACATAATCGTCTTTAAAAGTATAAAATGATCTCATAATACGAGACATGTTAATACCTTTTTTATGAGCAGCTAATGAAACATTACCTGTCACTTTTGTTTCTAATTCAATATCTCCGCCATCCTTCTTTTTATATTTTAAAGGTAATCTAAAATTATGTATACCTACTTGCTGTATCGCTACAGGAGCTCCTTGTATTAAAGATGAAGGACCATTCTGTAGATCTGGAAATGTTTCTATGTCATCTTTGGTTGGTTTATATTCTGAATCAAAATCACGTTCAGGTTCAATATAATTTACTGAATGTTTATTTTCTTCTGCTACTGTATGTGATTCGACATCATCGAACCATTCATATTTAGTATTATTGTCTTCCATACTATTTATCATGCTTTAATTTTAAATTTTTTAATAATTCTGAAATTGATTTAACTGTTTCTAAGTTAACTTTCAACCATTTTTGATATTTCTTTTGTTGGATAATTAATTGACTACATTTTTCATATTCTTCTAAATTTTCACCTACTAAAATTAAGTATGACAAAAATTCATTAACTGATTTACCGTAGCTATCTAAAACAGCATCATTTAACATATGTAGTTCAATACCATCTTTGTTTTCTAAGATAGCGACACATCGAAAAAACATGCTATTATCTACATCGATCGGGTCTATGAAATTAAAACTCATTCTTTTATTTTAATATAATAAAATTTTATTAAATATCCAAACCATAATATAATCGTGTTATCCAATCATCTGCTCTCATCATTGTATCTCACACGCTCCGCCGGCACAAGCTAATTCTCCAGATAAATCTGTATTATCGTCTGTTTCTATAATTTTTGATACATCTACATCTGTTAATGTTTTCATTAATGTATTATATGTTTCTTCCGTACAATCTTCAAATGGAGCTTGGGTATAAGTTCCGCCATCATAATTTAATACTGATAATCCATTATAATGTTTTCTATTATTCCACATCCATTCTCCTGCCAATTCCCATTCATCATCTTTTAAGCTAACTGTAGCTGAAACATTATGTGTATTACTTCCATTTCTATGGCCTGGTGCAACCCATTCTGTTGCCACCTTTTTTATACGCTCTAGTAATTGAAAAGGTGATTCAGTTCTCATAATGGCTCCTTCAGGTGCTTTTTGTGGAACACTAATTACAGCTGTATCATGGGGTCTAAAATATTCATCTTCAACTAGTTCCGGATGAGAAGCAACTAAATATTTATATATTGATTCATTTTTTCCAACTCTTAATCTTCTAATATAATAATCATTGTGCCATGCATGGATACCTGATGATGTTCCTAATGCTAACGAAGTTGTTCCAGCTGGTTTAACGGTAGTACATCTAGCCGCTCTTTTTATTCCTATCAATTTTGCAACTCTAACATTTTCTTTTTTAACAATTGTTGCTGCAGCTGTCATATCATAACCTAATACTGTACCTGATCCTATTCCGGTCATTGATACGCCTATTAAAGCGTCTTTTTCTGTTGTTTCTCTCCATACATCTCTTAAATAGTGAAAATCAGTATAGCCGGCTTGTAACGTACCAATAAAAGCAGCACCTTTAACTCTGTTATTAAAATCTTCTTGAGATTCTAAGTCTGATGCATTTACTTCACATAGATTACAAAATTGATATGGACGAAGTGCTATTTCACAACATGGATTAGTTCCCCAATCTTTATCATTATTCAAATATATTCCAGGCTCTCCAGCTCCAGAAAGTTCTACACGTTTCCATAGATCCATAAAAAATTCTTTAGTTATTTTATGTCTCATTAATACTGCCGAATTATTTGATCTACCTCTTTGAGGTGCTGTTTCCCACCAATGTCCAGATTTACATCCAATCATTTGATCATCATCAGCTGAAAATAAACTAATTAATGCAGCTCTTCTTATTCCTCCTGCTAATACTGCGTCTGCAATATGGCAAACTATATCATGCACTTCTAATGTTGATAACTTATCTCCGTCTTCTCTAGCATCTAATATACCTGTTATTTTTAAAATACACTCTTTCAATGGTTGTGGGCCTGGTGCTTTACCTCCTGATGTTACTAATTGAGCTCCTTTTGGTCTTACATCAGAATAATCAAATTCTATTCTTGAACTTTTACCATTTAAATATGATTTCATTAATACTTTAATAGCATCAGCCCATCCTTCAATTGAGTCGCCTATTAGGAATCTGCGTTTCCTTTTAGTGTATGGTTTATTAACAGGTGGCAATTTAGCTACATGATGTTTTTGTACTGAATAACCTACACCAGTTCCACCTAACAATAAAAACATTATTTCACTAAATGAATCAATATGATCTAATGGTAGATAAGCACAATTATAAACTCTATTTGGAGATATTTCAATTGGTTTGCCACCAAATTGTAAACTTCTCATTGATGGTAATATTTTTTTATCATAAACCATTTTATAAACATCTTCAATTTCATCTTTTAATTTTGGATACCTTTTTATATGCATGTTCTTATTTCTAGTAACAAGCTCTTCCCATGTCTCTCTTCTATTAAATTCTGGTATGTACTTTGCATACTTCATATGCACTGTTATATCTGATAAAATTTTATTTGAAATGTTCATATATATGACTCCTTTTTATTTAGTTTAGACAAAAATAGGCCTACAAAATAGGCCTACGATTAATTTATTATAAATATGATTACTATCCTAAACTTCCGCCTAAATCTTTAAATTTTTGTGCTAAATTTTTCTTAATTAATGTGTCTCCAGTTTTCATTGTTTGAGTTGTTTGTCTACCTTGGGTAGTTTGTGGTTCAAAGAAGTTAAACTGTCCGTTATTTGTATTTATTTTACTTGGTAAAGTTATTCCATCAGGACCAAATCTATTTTTAATAACGTGGCCTCTTCCTGTTCCTGATAACTTATCTTCTACTTTTCTAGATAGTGACATTAAAAAGTCAGCTACCATTACTTTGCCATATGAAGACGCAATTTTATCTGCTTCGATAATATCATCTTCTAATGCAGATCGACCTGCTTGAGATGCTGTCCATACTGGAATATTATATTCACCGGCCATTCCTCTCATTTCTTCATATAATTCTTCTAATGCTTCATGCTTATCTTTTTTAGTATTTACCTTTAAAAGATCTCCGTAATCAACGACAATTAAGTCTGGAGTACTACCTAACATTATTGTTTTTTCTATATGAGCTTTGATACCCATAACTCCAGTAGATTTAGTTGGATAATATTTAATAACTAATTCGCCTGGAAGTGTTTCTAATTTTTCTTCGATATCATCAGTGTGATGTTTTAGATTTTGAGCTGCTATACCAGTTACTACCGAATCATATCTCTGACCTACATAGTTATCATTTAATTCTAACGTATAATGTATAACTGTTTTGCCTTGTTTTATTGCATTTGCTCCAATATTAATAAGCATCCAAGATTTACCAATTCCAGCTGGAGCCATAACTACTCCTAACTCTCCAGGTGCTAATCCACCATCCATTAAGTCATCAATAACATCCCAGCCTGTGCTTATAGTATTTCTAGCTGACTCTGTATACCTAGCAACTACATCTTTTTTATATTCATGTCCTATATCAGTATCAGCTCCTGCTTTCATTGCTG